>Ga0233445_1000192_pt1 | contig 93311 bp, 106 predicted proteins | sample SI_124_October20_5_FD_182779 | JGI IMG/M metagenome (GOLD analysis project Ga0233445, IMG submission 182779) | Seawater microbial communities from Saanich Inlet, British Columbia, Canada - SI_124_October2016_100_MG | ecosystem: Environmental > Aquatic > Marine > Inlet | place: Canada: British...
TAATCATAATTTATCTCGGTGGGTTATAATCCCACGGTCCCCAATGTTCGTGTTTTAACATATTTATCATTGTTTCTTCAACTGAATATTTGTGAATCTTTTTACCATTCGCTGGTATTCCACCTAATTCATAATATTTCTTTTTTGATAATGCTATTTTCTTACCATTTGAAAAGTCCATTACTAAACTATTACTTTTTTCTACCCAACAATGTCCAAATGGTTTTCCGTCTGTTGCTAATATTGCAACTCCATGACATAGTTTAAATGATTTATCATTCATTTTAGTAATGATAAAATTACCATTTGCTCGATAACAATCTCCAGCCATTAGACTGACAATGCTCTACGATACCAACCGAATAAAAACCTTTCTTGTTCTGGTTTTTTATTTACTAAATCATAGTAATGTTTTAATCTGTAACAACGAACCCTATCAAGTGATGGTTTGTATGTATCAACCGCACCCCTTGTACCAGGTCCGAATCCACCATCGACTGCTAAATCTGCACCCTTTGCGTTACACGCTCGTTGTAAAATCTTTACAGCAGTTCCTCTACCTTGATTAACACACATATCAAAAAAGATGTGTTTTAACTCATCTGATAAATCATCTACCTTATTCTTATCCCAATAATCTTTTTTATAGATTTCTTTAGCACCATCTTTATCAAGGTTCTTAATATCTACATCTGGATAAAATCTTTTTGCTATACCGAAGTTAGTTTCACCACCTAAATCACTTGGGTCGTGTACATACCCGCCTTCGTGGTGTAGTGTTATTTCTATAATCTCATCGAATGTTGTTAACATTTTATTTTCTCCTAAGTAATTTTTGTTTTTCAACCCACTTAAGTCCAAGTTTGTTTTTGATGGGTTTGCTAACAAATTTTCTAACAACTTTAGTAACCAATGGAACAAATTTTGCCTCCGCTTCTTCATCGGATAGGTGTTTTGAATTATCAACTATCACGAAATTGTTTTTAAATAATGATTGAAAAGAACCAAGATTCTGTTGTACATCTTCCCAAGATTTTTTTAATAATTTTGGTGGTAAAATTCTATCTCGTTCTTGATTTCTTTGTTGTGCAACCTCTAATGATGTGTTCACCATTACCATATATGTATCATATCCATCTGCCTCTAACTCAGATTTCATTGTTTGTATCTTACCAAAATCGTGTCCTGTGCCATCAATAATCATACCCAATTTTCCTTGTCGATATAATCTCATTCTCTCTTTAGTAAGTGATTTTCCAAATTTTCGTAGTCCACTTGAATCTGGTAAACTATCATCTGTTAAATTTTTAAATACTTCATCAGGCATTTTATCTAAATCAGTACCAAATCCGTATTTGTTTAAAAGAAACTTTAACTCCTTATCAGAATTAACCATCTTCACACCACTCATACTGATATTAAATCTTTCAGGTATACCAAATATTTGTTTAGCTGCATAAGTTTTACCACTTCCAGGTCCACCTGCAAGGAATACTGCTTTGAAGATACCCTTATCTTGTACACCCTCGTTTAATAAATCCATTAATTTAATCATCAAAAACTCCAATATGTCTATAATGTTACACTTATAAATATAAAACTACCAAGTTTTATTACGTAATCTCCTACGACCTTCTAACCCTACTTTCCAACAAAATCCGTGTGGTCTTGATAATTTATTTCTATAAAATGGAATTATACTATAACCCAAATAATAGTATGCGTGAAACCTATGCCACCCATCCATTATCTGATTTTTACTATTTAAATAAATTGGTAAGTCAATACCTTGTTTAATTAATTTCTGAAAGTATAAAAATAAAGCTTTGTTTGTATTCTCACCTACACACTTACAAACTGGTCCTTCATCTTTTGTTCGTGGTTTGTCCCAATAATCTAATGGATGTACCACTTCAATATTAACTTTATCCAACCCTATATAATGTGATGTTGGTGGATATAAAACTTCAAAGAACTCCTTTTCGTTCATTTATAAATAAACGGGTCGCGTTTTTTTATTTCTTTTAACTTTTTACGAAACTTAATCTCAGTAATGAGTTTGTTCCATAGTCGTTTAAAAAATCTCATAATTACTCCTTATGTATTGATTTAAATGTTTACCCCATTCAATATGGGATACATCTGTAGGATGCATTGTGCGGAAATATTCATTCTTATTTTTCCAGGTTGCAATAAATTCATCTTCAATATAATTTTTGAAGTGTGGTTTAAAGTCTTTATTATAAATATAATCTAAATCAATATATTTAAAAAGAGAATCTTCCCTAATATCTTCAGCAAAATCATCGAAACAATTGAAGATTAAATATGGTATATTTTTTACTTTTAAAAAATTTTGAAGATTGATTATATTTAAACAAAGTCTGTGTGCTAATGCTTCTTTTGCAAAATTTAAATATTCTTCTGGTGATACTCGTGCATCTATCCATTTACCTTTTGATTTCTTTTCATTCTGTGTAATACTTGTATCATTCCAAGTTTCATATCTAAATATAGATGTTAATCCTATCACAACAAAAAAATCTTTCTTACCAAGTGATTCTAAATACTCAATAGAACTAATTGTAGTTCTAACTATTCTATCATTACTATCACCCAACCTACCAGCATTCCAAGTTTCAACACCAAGTTTTTCTCCCAACACCTTTGGCCAAACTGGACTATCATAAAATTTATATAGTATGTTCTTAACACCTTTTGGTGGTTTGGTGTATTTTGGTGAAAATTTATTACCGAAATTTGGAACTATATCATACCAATCTAAGGTTTTTGTTGCTTCCCAATTTAAATCTTGTGCAGGGAAATCACCTTGTGTCCAACTATCTCCGTTTGTTAATAATATCATCTCTTTTCCTCAAGTATTCTGTATAAACCTGTTCCACCTTTTCTGTGAATTAAAAATGGTTTATCGTTAAATGTATGTAAGTTTCCAACCTTTCTATTGTAACCATAACTTTCTTCAAATTCTGGTGAATCGGTTTCCTTATTTTCATAAAATCCAGGCAAGTGTAAATACTTTAATTCTTTATCTTTACAAGTAATGGTTGCCAAGTGATTGTTATCTCCCCTAATCCAATCTACCCAAATGTTGTGTTTAGAGTAAAAATCACATCTACATAAAAACCAATAACAATCTGCAAAATATTCGTATTTTTCATACTCTTCATGTTTCGGTGGTTTTTTATCAATTGTGATATATTCGTAGTTTTCTTTTTCCAAAAATTCTATTTGTTCTTCTATAATGTTATCAAGATATAATGTATCATTATGTTGTATTACTAAGTAATCACCACTTGATTTTATTATTCCGTGATTGTATGCCATAGCAGTTGATTTTGCAGCATTAAAATTATCATCTTCACAATAATCACTAATGTTAATTTTATCTAACCACTTTGGTCTATCATTATCAAAGTAACCAACTGATTGATATGATGGTATAACTTTAACCAGTGGATTTTCGTGTTTAGGAAAATTACCCTCATTATCCATAATTAATATTTCGTGTGGATTTAACTTTAATATTTGGTCAATTAACGATAATGTATGTTTTAATAATGCTGTATTAACTTTTTCATTAACTTCATAACTTTCAGAATCAGTTCTATTCATCGTGTTGGTATCTGACCAAACTAATATGTAACTTACTTTACTCAAAACGCCCTTTGTAGTATTCGTGATTAAACCTTTGTTCTTCATCAAATCCATTCAATGCTAAATACTGACCATCTTTTGTATAATTACTAAATGTTTTTAACTCTTGTAATTCTTCTGGTGTAACTGAAACCTTCCCATCTCGTGTTTCATCTTTATCCAATATAGTGAAGTGTTTTTCTAACATATCAATACCTTGAAAGATTGCCTGTTTACTTGGTAATAAATTATCTGAATGGTCACTAAACCCTATCTTATCGTGTAGAGTTTTTAAATGTTCTATTGATGCTAAGTTTAATTTTTCAAATGGTGTTGGGTATAAACAAACACAATGTAATATTGTGAAATCAACTCCTTGTAAATTTTTAATACACTTTTCAATATCGTGTAAGTGTAAACTTGAAGTGGAAAATACTAAGTGTTTAAAATTAAATTTATCTAATCTTTTTCCAAAATCAAATGCTCTCATTGAATACCCACTTAACTTTAAATAATCATATCCTAAACTATTATAGTAATCATAATGATTAGGACTAAATATTGTTGTCATTGGTATAATGTTGTTAACCTTTGCCGTATGTATAAACTCTTTTTCATCATCATAAGATAATTCTAATGATTTAAATCTTTGATATTCATCCGAGTATTTTCTAAATGATTCATACTCTTCTCTTTTAGTTAGTGAATTAGCTTTGATTGATTGGATTTTAACTATATCTGCTCCACTATACTTTGCTTTCACCACCATATCTTTTACAATATCTATATCACCATTGTGGTTTTGACATAATTCTGCTATTAATTTCATAATTTAAAATCTCCTACATCTGTTCCATAATCTAACCCAAAACAATTTGGAAGTTTTGTATTATTTCCATAAAAATTTCTTGTACCTGACCTACCATCTATAAAATATGGAATTGTATAACCTAAATAATCAACAATATCCATTAAATTAAATGTGGTGCTTGGGTCTGATTCAAAATCTCTTAAATCAGGTCCATCTATAATAACAAAATCAACTTCTTTAATATCTTCTATTTGATGAATATACCTAACTCCACTAACTTTGGCATAGTGGTATTCTTCAACCACTGGCTGATAAATATCCTCTACAATATCAACAAGTTTTATATTGTTGTGTTTGTTCCAACCCTTTTCTATATGGTCATTATACCAATACGAATTACACTCATAACCAACTATTTTACCACCATAATCTAAAAAGTTTACTAATTCAGTTAAGTCATAAGTACTTTTACCACCACCATACTCAACTATAAATTTAGGTTTATTTTTAACTATGTGATTATATGCACCTAAATATTTACCATCCTCTGCAACTACTTTTGATTTATAATACTCTAAATTCTTCATATTTTCTCCAATACTCTATTATAAGCTTTTTCTTGTGCATCTATTGTTGTTCCAGCTATATGTGGTGTTATCAATACTTTATGATTTGATTCCAATATAGATTGTTCCTCTACATATTCTGTTTGTAAAACATCTGTTGCATAACCCTTTATTCTATCTTTTAATAAAAATTCATTTATATCCTTTTCATTTACTATTTCACCACGAGATGTATTAACTAAATAGATACTTTTTCTAAATTGTTGCATATAGTTTTTATTTATCATTTCATATGAAGATGGATTTAAATCTACATGCAATGAAACAACATCAGATTCAAAAAATAATTTTTCTTTATCCCCATAATGCTTATCAACAACAATAACTTTTTTAAATATATTTTGACATAAATACTCAACCATCTTACCCAATCTACCATCACCAATAATACCTAAAGTTTTATTTTGTAATTCAATAAATGGTTTGGTATGTCTAACTATTGATAAAATTAAATACAAAGTATGTTCTGCTGTAGACCATATTGATTCAAGAATCTCATCATTCTTAATAGATATGATTGGTACTGAATCAACATCAATATGATTTAAACCTGTAGATGGTGAAACAATACATTGTATGTTTGAATCTTTAATTAACTCCTCATCAATAACAAAGTTCTGATGATTAGGGGCACAGAATAAAATATCAAAATTTCCTATATGTGTTTTGACCTGTTCATATGTTGGGTCAAGTAATTCTAAAAATTTAAATCTTTTAAAAACTTCACTATAAAATTTTCTTAAATGACCAATTGGTGTAATAAATAATATATTCTTCAATTCTGATACCTCTTACGATTCTTTGGATTAATTGGGTTTACCTTTAGAAAATTTTCGTTTATAATCCACTTCTTATCTTTAGTAGAAGAACAATTTACAATTGATATTTTGCCATCTTCTGTTTCTGCTAATTTAACATCCCATCGTGTGTAATACGTAAATTCATATATTTCCCTCGTGATATCTTTAACTCTATCATTATCAATCCACATTGCAAACCCCCTATTACCATTATATTGAGAAATATTTTTTGGTTTTGTTGGGACATGCTTTACTACAAAATTAAATTCATTTATCAAATGTATCCAATTCAAATTTCTTTCTACATTAGATACTACTTTACAACTTCTAATTATTTTTGCACTCTCAGCAAGTTTTTTACGATTGTGTTTAAGTATAGATTCAACATCCTTATCACTATTGGTGTAGATTGTTAGGGGTTTTTCTAACATAATTCTTGATATATCCCTTGACGAAGGGAATACTTCTTTTATATATCTGGATGTATGATTAAGGTCTTTATTGGGATTTACTACATCTCGTAACTTCCAAAGTTTCAAAACATTACATTTATTTTCTTTGTGATACTTTGTTTTATTTTTCATACCTATTGCATCATATTTTAATTGACCCTCAAATACAAATTCACCAGTTGCCCTATTTGAAAAATGTTTTTCTGTTGGTTCGTGGCCCAGGCCCATGGTGATTGGTGTCCACAAATCTAAAAAATCATCTGGAGTTTTTAACTCTCTAAGCCCATCTACCAATCCACTTCTAAACTCCTCATGCCTAATCGTTACTATTGCTTTCTTTATATTTTGTTGTAAAAATACACTTGTTCGAAATCTCGTATGGCCTGGATGACATATTATTCTATATTGATTGTGTGGAAATGGAAATGTCTTTTCCGCGGTGGATGGGTCTTTTCTAATTGCCATTGAAAGGTGTAGTGGATTATTAAAAACCCCACCATTATCAATAAACTCTTGCACTATATATCTTAATTGCCTATGTTGCCAATTTTCATCCGATAGATTCTTATTTTTTTGTATCATATTCTGCAAATCTCGTTCTTTCAATGTTTCTGCAAAAAATCCGTGTTCCGTAAATAAATACTCACATCGTGTATGAATATTCGAATCTTTAAAAAACTTACCATTTTCATAATTGAACCATTGCCAAGGTAAATTATCAGTAAGAAAGAATCGTTGTCGTGTAAGTAGTTCTTCAATAAACTCTCTATTTTTTTTATCAATATGCATCTATCAACTCCTGGATGAATGGTTCATCACCTAAACCAGGTTGGATTGTCATTCTACACCAGTGTTTTCTATCATCGTGTGGAATAGTACCCCACTTTACCAAAACCTTATGTTTAGCAAATATTTCTTTTGTCTTTTCATTATCATCATCTGTATTAAAATGTATCCAATTAGTTCGTGTATCTATTATTTCTAATCCTCGTAATTGATATAGTAATCTACTTTTTTCATCTACAACATCTTTCCAATAATCTTCTATGATTCCGTGATTATCTAAAAAGAACTCACAATATTTCATTGAAACTCCAGCAATCTCATACATTTGTCTAAATTTACTAATCATTTCAATATTTTTCTTATTAGAAATTACCAACCCAACCCTACATCCTGCAGCTGCATAACCTTTTGAGAATGTTCTTGTTACTATTAGATTTGGATATTCATTTATATATTGTATAAAACTTTCTTCGTGAGTAAACTCTACATATGCTTCATCTATTAATACTGGTACACCTTGTTCTAAAATAGGAATTATTTCATCAAATGATTTATACTCACCCATAGGACTATTTGGATTTGCCAATATAATTAAATCTGTATCATTAGTTATATTTGATAATATTTTTTCTACGGATATTGTATAATCTTTTTCATATGGAATACCAAAATACTCACATTGATATAATTCCGAATAAACTTTAAACATTGGAAATGATGGTTCTGTAGTTACTACTCTTCCACCATCAGTAAATGTTTCAAATATTGATTTGATTCCCACATCCGAACCTGCACATAAAAATATTTCGTTTTCATTTACATTAAAGTATTTATGATTTGAAATTTTTTCTTTAAATGTAGAAGTATTTGGATAATAAAAAAAATCTTCTTGATTTATTGTTTTCAAAAATCTCTTCCAATCTATAAATTGTAAATGTGTACTTCTTTCACTTTGATTTAATATATAATTATATCGTGATTTATCAGTAGTATCAAATTTTCTAACTATTTTATTTAAGTGTTTTTTCATATTCCTCTTGTAAATCATATCGCTTTAAATTGTTATAAATATTTTTTGCTAATATATTATTAGCTTCTTCACCAAGATGATAATCTTCTTCTACTAACCCGAGGTCTGCCAATCTAAGACCTGTAAGATTCATTTTATCTAATTGAATAAAATTTATTTTATACAGCATATCTACAATGTTTGGTAAACTATGTAGGTTCTCATCAGATTTATGATATTCTGAATCAATTATTTTTGTATAATCATTTAATTCTGTAAAATTAACTCTTGGCCATGCTTTTCCTGTATTACACTCTAACCAAGACCAAACTCTATATGTACCACCCTTTGCCTCTATTAATTCTTGTAACCAATAAAGTTCATATATAAAATTTAAATCACAATAATCTTTATCATAAAATGTATTAAAAAAGTTTTTTACATCCTCTATTGTTTTATCCCCAAATGAATATTTTAATGACCCCTTATTACCTGGATTATCTTTATCTAAAATATAAAATACTGCTTCTTTTAAATTAGTAACTTTTTTTATATTATTACCATCTGCATCTTCAAAGGTAAAATTAACCTCTACTCTATCAAATGCTGGTAATTGATGGATTATCAAATGATTAGATAAATCTTTTTGATTATATATATAATTTTTTATACTTCTGATATTATGTGCTATACCACATCCACCCGTACCAAAATTTAAAACATCATCATATTTTAAATACTGATTTAACTTACCAACCCAAGTAAGATTTCTTGTAATCCAATCTGTACTGAGTTTTGGTGCATCTTTATATAGTTCTTCAAGTTCTTTACTTGCAAACTCTATATCTCGTGGTGAAGATTCTCTCATTGATTCGTGGTGTTTTACAAACGCAGAACCTTGTGTATGTGAACAACCTACTCCTATCAATATCTTTTTCATTACACCCCCAAGTATTTTAACATTGGTGATAGTTCTTTATATGAACAATTTTTACAATGTGATGTAGGATTGTTTGTTTCACAACCTTGTTTAACATTTTGATAATCTTCCATCTCTCGAATCTCATCTATCGAGTTTATAAATAAATTACCAAATGGTTCTGCACCAGTATTTAAACAACACATTTTGACATGTCCCTCGACTGTTGTGTACAACCCATTTTTTACCCAAAAACAATCTTGAAAATCCCATTTAGATTTACCCATTATACTACCACCCCAATTCTTTTTTAGATAATCTAATTGGTCTTTTGTATAACCCGATGTTGCTACATCGGAAGTGATACTTGCATCTTCATCCCATATTTGTGCTATATTTAATCTTAACATTCCTAAGTTATTTTCTTTTCTAAGGTTATCTACCTTTTCAATATCATTTATATTATATGCGTTTACAACATAATTAACAACTACATCACAATCATAACGATTGATTGTTTCAAAATCTTTTAAAAACTTTATTAACTTATTCCATTTTGCTGGTGCTCTATCTCGTTCATAATGTTCACCCCAGCCATCAATAGAAAAGTACAACATATCAATATACTTCATACACTCTTGATATTTTCTCCTAAACTCTAATCCCTCTCTGATATTATACTGACAATTTGATGCAACAATTAATTTACAATCTGGAAACACTTCTTTAAACATTCTACATACTTCATCAAATTGTGGATGTAACATTGGTTCACCCATACCCATAAGTTTTGCTTCTTCTATTGGATGATGTTTTATACCATCAAGTAACTTACCCCAATTATCTAAACTCATATGTTTTAGTGGACCAATTACTTCCTCTCGATTACAAAAACTACAAGCTAAGTTACAATAGTTTGTAGTTTCTAAATATGCATATGTTATTTGCTTCACTCTATACTTCTCGTTTATGTAATTTACTAAATTGAAATCTATGTGGTAATTTTTCTATAACTAACTCAAATGGTAATGTATCTATTACATATGCGTGAAAATTGTGTCCGCCGTGTCTACCAATATCCATCGGTTTATCATTTCGTTTATAATAAGATTTCCAACCAGTAGCATATAAATCAAATGATAATGAAGTTCCCATAAAAAAATAATCTGCAGGTAAGTATGGGAATCCATCTGCCTCATCAATAATTTCACTATGTGTATTTATTTCATAATCCTTACTCTCATTAGCTTTTTTATTTAAAAATGGTAACAAATATTGTTTTTCAAAATGTATCTCACCCCTTGTCCACATTACATAATCATAAATAAAATTATTATTGACTTCGTGTATAGTTTTTAGTAAATTTACTCTGTGAATAGTATATGATGCCCTATCAGTATTATCTCTAAAATCTATAATATTGGGGTCAAGAAATTCTGAAGTAGTGAAAAAATCAAATGGTTTTTTATCTTCAAAATCATCCCACGTAGAAACAAAAAAATCTATCTCTAAGTGTGGATTTTCATTTAAAGTTTTATATACTTCATTTATAACTTGGTAGGTTCTTGTCTGCCCGAATAAACATATTGCTATTCTTTTTTTATTTACCATTAAGATAATTCTCCAAATATTCGGGTGTTCCCAATTCATATATTTTATCAACCATATAAATTGCAATTTTCTTCCCATCTTTAATTGCCCAATTATAAACTGGTGCAACATAAAACTCTCCATTGGTTCTGCTATTCTCTTCAATCATTTGTTTTGCATACTTCACAAAATCACTACCCTCGCTCCAATAATAATATCCTGCAGTTGCATCATTTGAGATAACTTTTTTTTCTGCAACTTCTTCTACATAACCATCTTGTCCGATTCTGGCATAACTCCAATCCTCACTATCTCCATAAAAACAGGGAATACCACCATCGTATCTCTCAAATGAACTCCACATCTCTGCATTATAATCAATCATTTGGTCTGTGTTGAAACTTAACATTGGGGTATCATTATCAATATATGCAGTTGCAGTTAATATAGTTTGAGCGGCACCTTCTGTTACATCTGGTAAACAAATCACTTCCCAATTCTCATGTCCGATGATATCATCAAAGATACTGAAATCATATCTATCATAATCTTCTCGTAAACAAATAATTATAAATTCATATTTTTCATCAAATTCAATATTGAGATTCTCAATAACTCGTTGTATCATTGGTTTTCCATTTACATCAATAAATGGTTTGGAATCTGTGTATCCATTCTCGGTAAATCGTGAACCTCTACCTGCCATTGGTACTACTATATTAAACTTTTGTTTCATTTCTTCTCCCTATATAAACATCTGATGTTTTACAACGCTTCATAGTTTTAAATTCTGATAACTCATAATTAAATTCTTTAAATTTTTTACGAAGTTTATCAACATGAGATTTTCGTTCATCAAGTGGTTTATTAAAATCTTCTCTATCTGTCATTATGAGTAACTTTAAATGATGTAATATATTTTCTTTCTCGAAAAAAGCAAACTTATTGCTATATGAATCAACCTTGTAAAGTGCATCAATATTATCAAAATTATTATGATATGACTGTGTATAATCATTGTGTTCAACTTCTATATTAGAAACATCAAACCCAAAACTATCAAATATCTCTAAAGTTTTTTTCGCATTTTTAATTGAAGTTTCATCGCTATCCAATGCAATCACCTTTTTAAATTTTTGTGAAAGAATTACTGAAAATAAACCAGCTTCACAACCTAAATCAAGTACAGTCATATCAGATACATTTTCTAAACCATTTATGATTTCCAACATACCCCTCATCGTTTCTCTTTCGAGAAAAACTGATTGCCAAGTATCTCTATCTTCCCACCTCATTCTACCATTTGGGCCTGGGTTTATCCAATTTTCTTGTAATGATGGCATTATTTTTTCAATGTCACCTATTTCAATCACTAAAAAACTCCTCTGGTCTTAATGCCTTATCATCTATGTAGTGTGTAGCATCATGTTTCTTAAACCACAAATCGTGATACTTCACTCCCCACTCTTTTAATTGTTGTTCTGTAATTGGACGATAATGTTGTTCACCTCTACCACTCTTTAATCCTCTTGCAGTATAAAATACAATCGTATGACCTTCATCATATAATTTATTTATCTGTTTGATTCTATGTGTATAAGGTGTTCTTCCAATAACCTTTCCAACTTCTTCACAAATCGTACCATCTATATCTATAACATATTTCATTAATAATAAATATCAATCGAATTTATAATTGTTTAATAAATCTTCTGTTCATAATATCCCCGAACTATTTCAAAATCTGTTTCTGTATCTACATCTAATAATTCTTTTTCACTCCAATCTGTTATGTGTGGAAATGGATTATCTTTTGTATTTGGAAATAATTCCCACTCCTTTAACATATAATTCTTTTCATAAAATACTAAAGAGTGTGTGGCGGAATAAACCCAAGGTCCAGCAGTTGTAGATAATCTATCATTAGGTTTAAAATTTATTGGATTACGAGTTTTATCCCAAAAAAAATTTCTTTCTTTTTGGACTGTAATCATACTCCTCATTCTACTTTGTTTAAAAACTCTTATACAATGATTTAATTTATCAACTTGTAAAAATGGTTGACACGGATTATAGTTTACTATAAAATTTGATTCTACATTTTCTAAATGTTTATACATCACCGAATGATGACAATTACCTGGTGCAATTGATTCATAATCTCTATGTAGTATTTGTACACCATCAATAACTTTATCTTTTAATTCTTGGTCGTAAACTGCTAAATACTTTTCATCCAAATCTAACTTACTTAAATTTTCTAAAGCAATATCAATCAAGGTAGTATTTCCTAATGGTCGTAAGTGTTTATTAGGACATCTTGTACTTGTTTTTCTTGCGTGTATAATTCCTGCTAATGTTTTCATACTAACTCCTTACCATCTCTATAAAACTTCAAAGATTTTTTTTCTAAATCTACTCTCATCATTACATGCTTTTCATTAAAATTTTCTGCTAATTCAACTTGCCACTTAGTTCTATTTTTTGGATATTGCATTACAAATGGAACATCACTATCAGTATGAGCTAAAAATAATGCTCGGTGTGTTCCCCTACTAAATGCAAATTTCGTACTATTAAACATTATAGGATAAATTAATCCATTTTGCTTTATTGATATATATTGACCAACATCTAAATCTAATCTCCATGCAGGGTCTTGAAAATCACCAAAGTAATCAACATATTTTGCAATATCTTTATATTTGTTATCATACTCATCTTTTAATTTTAAAACACTTTCTTTTGATAAATCTGTTGTATCCACATCATTCATAAATTTTTTAAAATAAGTTATATTACGATTTGAATGTACTGCAGTTTGATATTTGTTAAATAACCAACTCGGCAATTCTAAATAAATAAAATCATCCCAAGTTTTACCTACTCCAGTCATATCCATAGATACAACATCTGCTTTGGCTTGTGTAAGTTTATTACCCAATGAGTCTATATTATAATATCTTGGATTATAACCTAACCAAAACCCATTGTGGTCAACTTCCTCTACATCTGAATTGATTGGTCGTTCATTTTTGCCACCAAGTTTTTCAAACTTACCATCATCTAATAATGATTGGTTGGTTAAATACAAATCTACCATTTCTTGGTAAGGAACTATATCAAACGATTTTAAATTTTTAAATGTGTCAAACCAATAATTAACCATCATATACCTCTCTGTAAAAATCTGTTAAACTTTTAGAAAAATACTTATGACCTTTTCTACTTGGATGTCTACATTCAATTCCATCATATAAATTATAACCCAATGGTTCTAATAAATCTTCATCGTGATTTATATATGACCAGATTGATTCCTTTCCACCTTTCCAATAATTTGACATATTAATAAGTGATTCTTCTCGAATTAAAACTGATTCAAATGCATTTACAAATAGATATTTTACACCAAGATATTCTAAAAAGTTTTGAGTAAAATACAAAATTTGTTTACTTTGCAAATGATGATATTCTTCATCATAGCCATACGCTAACCATTGTTTACCAAATACTTCCCAAAACTTTTCTATCTCTACTTTATTTTCATATTCTGTGTAATCAAACTTACCCTCATCCAGTTGGAATGATTTTCCAAGTTCTTCAAAATATTTTCTAACTTTTTTGGATGATGAAATCCATTTAATTGGATTATCTGGCCAGAATGTTACTTTATCTCGTAGTGGCGATGTCCAACCAACTATTACCACATCCCCCCTATTAAAAAAATGTGAGTGTTTGACAATATCTTGAACTATATTTGTATTGCTGTTACCACCCAATCCAAAATTTTTAAATTCACATCCTATATTATCTGAAAATAATTTAGTAAAAGAATTATTTTTCCAATAAGTAGCAACAATACCTCGTTGTACTGATTTTTCATCATCCGTCATAGTATCCCACTTTGGATGTTTACCCAATTGAGATTCTTCCCACACTCTATTACAACCTACTCCTGCTGTAAAACTATCCCCAAAGGAATATACTTTTGATGTTTTCATTTTAAACCTATATGTTTAATGTAGTTATCAAAATCTAATAAATCATAATTTTCCCAAGTATAACTATCATATTCCTCTTCTAATTTACTAACATCTAAATCGTTCCAAGTTTCTACAATTTTAATTGGAAATAATTCTGCAAACTTTTCTACTAATATACTTCGTTCACAAATAGGAACTACTTTTAAATAAAGTGCTTCCCACATTCTATAACAATCAACCCCATTACCCTTTGGTGATGTACAATATTTAAAGGTAGATAATCGTTGTAAGTAATCAGGATAAATTTGATTCTCTGTAAATTTAACTCCCTGTCGTTTTAAAGATTGATAACACTCCCCTCTTGCTTTTGCACGAACTTCTCCCGTCATTGTAAAGTTTACATAAACAAGTTTATGCTTTTCTGGCGGTATATTATCTATTGCATCCATTAATGTCCACTCGTTACCCCAAGTCCACATATAATTTGCTTGTCCAATTGGTAATGGCTTAAGATTTGGATGCTCACAATCAGCATTTACACTATACACTTGTTTACAATTTGGTATATCTAATATGGTATTTTGTAATTGTTTGTAACCAAATGCATCATCTGCATTATGTAAAACTAATTTAAATGGATTTTTAAATTGTTTTAATTTATCTAATAACTTTGAATCAAGTAATACTTGTTTTGTTGTATTTAATAAAGATACATTACAATATATTAATTTTGGATTATCATAATCTGTAAAATCAAATGTATCTACATCAATATCATTTTTTATATCCTTGGCTTCAAATTTTTTATGTTCATCTTTACTTATAGATACATCACACAATTCTTGAAACTTCTCTCCTTTTATTATATTCATAATATTCTATCCCACTCCTTATATAAGTTTTTATCCAATTCCTTTATATTATACTTTAAATATTCAAACTCTGATACTGGATATTTTTTACTATAAATTTTTTTATTTTTTATATCAATATAACACATATAAAATATCTCACTATTATTATAATGTGTTGGTGAAAAATTATTTGGTGGTATATAAAAATACCAACTATCTCTTAATCTTGTTGGGTCTCCACCTAACGGCACCTTTACAAACATTTTTAAACTATCCCATTTTAAATAACATGCGTGAAAAAATGTGTGTGATGAAGCCTCAAACCATCTGTAAGGTCTATCAAGTACTGGTATATTTAATTGTCCGTGTTTTTTAAACGACCAATGTAAATCCATTTCAAGATTTCTACTCCATACTATTTGAGATTCTTTTGTTTCTGGATACTTTGTATTGTATTCATCAACTAAATTTCTAAACTTATTATAAGCATCAGGTTCATCAATAAACTTATCTATTTCCTTAAAAAATTTATCTACCACTTTATAATCAAATTCTCCGTATGTTGTGTTTTTAACATCATCCCTAAAATATTCAAGTGGTAAATTTAAATAGAGAATCATATCTCTTGTAGATATATCTCTTGTTTCTGATTGAGTTACATATAATTGGTCTGGTTGTGTGTTTGAGTGTTCAATATATGTATCCACTCTATAGTTTAACCAATAAGGATTTTGGTGTGTTTCCTCACCTTTCCAATTTTTGTGTTTTGGGTCAAACCACCTATAAACATATGATACATCATCATTGTTATATGGTTTACCTATACCCTTTGACCACCAATAATCAGAATGTGTATTACATTTATGTTTACTTCTTACATCAGCAAGATTTTGAAAATCAAGATAACTATAATATCCCATCGTAGTTAAATCCCAATTTTTTAATTGTTCAAATTCTTTAATCATTTATTAACCTCGCAAATTTAAGATACCCACCCAATTGTAATTTTTTAAATGAATCTCTATATTTAGTAACATTAATTGGAAATTGAAAATCATCATCTACATTCAATGATATCCCTATACCCAAGTCCTCTACTCTATTAGCCAAGTGTTTTATTTCGATAGAATCTGAATCATCCCATAACGCAACTATTGGTATTCGGTGTGATACACAAGTGGTTATCATTCCCAACCCTGGTCGTATTATAAACATTGAATTTTTTGTATGATTAATATTAAAACTAAAATCAACATCATTCTGATAATCATTTCGTATTTCTAAAAACTTATCAGTATATGCATCAGTATAATTTAAAGAAGGTGTAACACAAACAATAGTATCTAAAGTATAATCGTGCTCACTTTTATCTGTACAACCCCAACCAATATCAATTTTATTTTCATAATCTACTAATTGTCCAAAAACAACATCTCCATTACAAATAACCATTGGTTTTATATCATTAAATAGTTTATCCTGTTTGTTTGAAAATTCATTATCACCAAATCTATCTCTCCACACATCACTCCATAAAAAAGAACCACTAAAGATTGCATCTGGTCTATATTTCAATACTTCTACTAAATTATCAGTAATTACTTTATCGTATTTATCTAAATCTCCTACATTAAGTGAACCAATTTCCTTTTTATCCCATCGTATGTTGGGTGTTTCATAAAAAATAAAATTTAAGTTTGGTTGCTTAGGTTTAAATCTATTGTACTGGTATCGTTCGCAATAGATATCCACCTCGTGATGACTAAAGTGTGCACAGACCTGCAAAATTCGATGGAAATGCCCATACCCGTTAGAACAAACAAAGAATGCTATTTTCATTTAGTGTAAAACTCCCTAAAATATTTGTTCATTTTATTAAAACTTCTTGCTTTAAATAAATCTAAATCTCTTGGACAACCAAGTTTTAATAATGTTGGTTGAAAGTGTGCTCGGTGTGGTGAAGTTATTATTGGTGTTATTCCATATTCTCTACAATATTCGTGCATTAAAACTCCAGGCCCTAATTGTTGTATAGATAACTTTTCTTTATCAGGTAATCCCTCTTTATTATATCTACAATCAAGATTCTTTTGTCTGTACTGATACATATTACTCATAATATCCATAGTGTACGAATTAGAATAAAATACACAATCATCTATATTAAACATTCCAAATTCATGCCCCATTTCTCCGCCGTGTGTACTGAACAATTGATTATCCCATAATTGTTCTAACCAACAAGTATATTTAGGATGAAAGATTATATCGGGTCTTGATTTAATGACAACATCATACTCAAAATTATGTTTCAATTCATATTTACGCTTCATCATTACTGATTGAGAAAAACTATAAAATAAAGCACTCCAATGGTCGTAATCATAAAACCAAGATTGTGGTTTTGTATCATACATAGAATCTTTAACTTCATATACATCACATATTTTCTGAAATTCTTCATTATCAATATCTCTCCACTCATACTCTTGTGTAACACCTGCTCTATCTGCACTATAACTCCAAGTATGTATAAAATAATCTATTTCAGTTACACCACTTTGTTCTGCAGTTCCCCAAAACCATTTCTGATTATCTACTGCTAAATCCCATTGGCGTAATTGACCACTTAATAAAACTGCCATTCTCATTTATCTAATTCCTTATAAATCCGCTCTACTAATTTTTCTTGTGCTCTCGGTGATGGATGTCCGTTGCAAAAGTGTCTACCATATGGTGGTTTTGGACTTCTTAGATGTTCATCATGAGCAGAATCATTTCCATCTATTACTTCCATTTCATATTGTAGATAGTTGAACCAGCTATCTTCATTGAATTTCTTATTATATGGAACTTCAAATGATATATAATTTATCTTATCTTTAATATCACCCAAACTATCTTCTAAAGAATTAAATATATAATAATCAATATTGTGTGCTTTAAGATAATAATGTAACATCATAACATTTCTTTGTAATTTACTATCTTCTTGTTCTTGATTATAAATCCATTTAATATAATACTTTTGCCAGTTTCTTAATTCGTTAACATCACCAAGACCATTTGTTATATTTTTATTTACTTTAGTTAATGCTGTATCATCATACGCATCTATAGATGCAGGTTGTAAATCATACCATTGTTTTCTCCACCGATTCCAGAATGGATAACGGGCCGTTCCACTTAACCCAATAATCATTAATGTTTTTTTATTTTTATTAAAAGTTTCTGCTGTGGTTTCTGCACGAACTTCAGAAGTTTCTTCTACCCAATTATATATTCTACGAAACATACCATCGTTGGATGAACCTGTAGCTGCAAGATTTACTTCATTGCAATTTAATTTTTCAGATAAAAATATTGCCGGTCTACTTCTGTGCGGAGATTTCAATGCATTTCCATTTTTATCACAAATGGCATCACCATTCATAAAACTACAACCAACACCAACTACTATATCATAATTCTTCATACGTAATCTCCAAATCTCTTTAGTATTATTCTATTTCTTCGTAGATTTGCATAAAATGAAAATTCATTTCTATAATATTGGGATATCATCCACAACATCATTGAACTACAATACATCAAAGATTCATCTACATCACATTCTACTGCATGTGGTGAGTTTAAAAAATAATTAACATATATTGAATAATCATCAAGTGGTAATTTAAATATCGTATCGAAATCTATATTACTAACTGGCCCAGTAGTAATCAAATTACCACTAAACACTTCATCGTTATCTAATTCTTGTTGTCTAATTTTAAATGCAATATCTGATAACTTACCTGAATGTAATACAACATTTTTTGGTACACTTCCTATCACAAGTGTTTCAGCTTCTTTACCTAAATAGATTAGGTTATATTTACCATTTAACCAATTTTCATTCATCAAAACCCTCAAAATAATATTTATAATTTTTTATATCATCACTACATTTTTTAGCAACACTCTTTATAGTATTTTCATCATACGCATCTAAGTAATTATCTATACTCGTATGAACTGCACCACCAATAGAAGGATTTTCTCTTGGTAGTTTAATCTTATCAATCCCAATCTTATCACAAATAAAATCAAAATCAGTTTGTAATGTTTCTACCCTACCTACATAATCTATATAAGGTCGTTTATCTACACCATCACTATACATACCCTTTAAAAAATCAGTTTGTGTTGCACAATGTATCTTTTCAGAAAAGAATGCAATTATATTTTCTCTATCTTTTATTTTATTTTTTCTTGATGCTCCAGGCCCGTAGTAGTATCTATCTGATTCTTTCTGTTCCATTTCTATATCAAAAATCCGTTCTAAATTATCTACAAGAATTTCATTAAATGGATATTTCTGATACAACCAATTTCTATATATGTATTGAGACCACATTCTTGCAAAAGGATTGCGTACAAATGTAAATACAAAATACTCTTCCCATATTTTTTCATCAAATTTATCAGAATGTATTCTATATGATTCATACAGCTCAGATATTCCACATTGACGATTCAATGCTTTCCCAATGCTTGTTCCGGCATTCTTTGGAATGTGTATAAATATAAATTTATGTTCGTGATTAATCATATCTTTATTATAAATTGAACGCCTTTAATCTCAATCTCCAAATTATTTTTTTCAACAAAATAATCTACTGCAGGTTTAGGCCCTCTGCTACAATTTACATCAGTCCAACCATAATCATCTCCACACAAATAACCACCCTTTTTAACAAGTGGATAATAGTGATTTAAATCAGCTAATACTTCTTCATAACTATGATTTCCATCTATATAAATCCAATCAAAGTATTCGTTTGGAAAATCAACATCTATAGATTTTTCTCTATGTAAAACAACATTTTTATTATCTTTAAATTTATCAACAACCATCCCATACATTTTATCAATATCAAACCCGTAATCTATAGAATACTTCCTACCTTTGTAATCTTGATGTATATAGGGGTCAATCAAGTGTAATTTTTGTGGATGTTTCTTCAATATTAATTCTGAAGTTTCTCCTTTCCAAACACCAATCTCGGCACACACATCATTTTCTTTAATTAATTGTAATGGATATCGTGAATAACTCATTTTTTGTAAACCTTTTTATATAACTCTTTCTCTATACTATAAGTATTAATTAAATCGGTATTATGTTGTAAAATATTTTTCATCTCCCACAACATTTCCATCCACTCCTCATTATTAAGTTTACTTAATTTTAAAGTTAACTCCATAATCATTTGCAATCGTTTCCAACTATTAGGTTCATCATCATAACTCTCATCCCACCACTTATCAAATGTTTTGAATCCAAGTTTTCTCATTCTCTCTAATGATTTATAAGGACCAAATTGTATAATTGGATGTCCACTATAAATTGGATTAAAAGTAGAACTATGTAAGTGGCAACAATTTTCTGTATGTGGGAACGCACACATAACCACACTAACAAAAGTATTCTTATAATGTATTGGTTGAAATGGTAAATCTGCATTAAATTGACCTACACCATAACCTGGGTCTCCGCTATTTGATTTATCTGTTTTATCTATATCAAATGGTACTTTATCTACCACCCCATCAATAGTTTTTTTTGATACATACTTTTTAAATTCTGAATGATATACTTGTTCGGTAAATTGTGGGAAACTAATTTTAAATTTTTTGTATAAATCTTCATATTCAATAAACAACATAAACAAGTCTCGTTCTTCTCGATTAGTTCGATTAACTTTTAAAAAAGGTTTAATTTTTTTCAAATGCTTTTCTTTATATTGCAATTCTTGATTTATATTAATTTTTCTTCGTAAAAATTTATGTTTAACTAGTCGTTTTACATCGTGAACATTCCACATAAATGAAATTATATTTATTTTATTTGGTATATCTAATTCCTTATGTGTATCCTCTGCTTCTAAATCATTTGTTATAAATACAATCTTATCGGGTGGTAATTTTAATTTATTAATACTTCTATACAATGGTACTAATAACTCATCTCCATCGATTCTATGACCCTCTAATGTATTATCAAATATCAACCAACCATTACCTTTTCTAACTTCATCTAAAATTCGTTCTGGTATCAAATCAATATGTTTTGCCCACAACTTTTGATTGTGGTGTACATGCACATAATAACTGAACTCTGATTTAAACTCAAATTCACTTAGCTCAACAATATCCAATCCTAACTCATCGGGTAAACTTGAATGACTAAACAACGGTCTACAAATTGAAAATCCACGATTATCAATTTCATTTATTTCAGGCACATCTTTGTAGATATCAGCAATATCTGGCGGTGGGTTGTGCAAACTTACTTGATTAAATCTATCTATTAAAGCTATCATATAAAACCGCACTTATATCTATACAAGCATCTTTTGTTGGATGACCGTTACCATATTTGTCTTTCCACTTCCTACCAAAATGAATAAAATTATCACCACTATAAATATTATCCATAATAAAAGGTTTAGGGTTTAACTTTGGTACAACAAAATCTACAATTCTATAATTGAAATTATTATTTTCTAAAAAGGCTTGTAATGCCAAAAGTTTTGTAACTAAATATAAATTTTGATTGCGTTCGTAACTACCATCATACTTGATTAAAGTTTTATAGTAATTAGTAAATGATGCACATACTGCATCAAACCCTATTTTTAATTGTGTGGCGTCATTCCCCACACCACCAATAAAATATTTACTTCGAGCATCCACGTGGGCAGTTATTATATTATAGGGTGATACCATCCGATGGAAACTTAATTTATCTGAAAAATCTGTCTTACCACCTTCTTGATTCCATAAATCCCCTGGTGTAATATTTACATTAATATCACCAAATGGAATTGAATATCTCGTTGCCCAAGTAGTTCCAATCACTACAAGAGTATCATTAGGGTCTAAGTTACTCAAATGAGAAATTGTATTTGTAAAAATAGAATCGAAAGATTGACCATTTATTGATTGGTCAATTTTCTGTAACTTTAATTTATTACTTAATAATTCAGGCCATGTTTCTTCTACTGGTAAAGTATGGCCGCGAGTAAAACTACAACCATTTATGTAAATATTTTTAAATTTTTTCATCAATAAACCTTTTTAAATCTTCTGGTGTTCCCATTCCCCACATTTGTTCCTTATCAATATGATAAATTTTTATCTTCTTACCATCTCCAATAGCTTCATTAAAAACTGGACAAACATAAAATTCATTATTAGTTCTGATATCTTTCTCAATCATCTGTTCGGTATATTTTACATAATCACTACCTTTACTATAAAAGTAAATACCTACAGTCGCAATGTTACTAATAGGTTCTTTCTCTGCAACTCGTTCTACAAATCCATCATCGTTTAGTTTTGCAAAACTCCACTTCGGGTGTGATGCAGTAAATGTTAATATACCACCATCAATATCATCAGCAATCATAGAGTACATAAACTCATTACTATCCCATTCAATATACTGGTCGGAATTAGCAATCAACAATGGTTCATCATTATCAATATATTGTTTTGCTAATAAGGTGGTACAAGCTGCACCATCTGTCATCTCATCTATCTGAACTACTTCACAATTTGGTGTTATCAAACTTAAAAAGTGATTCAAATTATATTTTTCATAGTGTTCTTTTTGAACTACATAAATATATTTTGCATCAATGTTTAAACTATCCACAACAACTTGTATCATTGGTTTACCATTTACATCAATCATTGGTTTAGGGAAAGTATATCCTGCCTGTTCAAATCTTGAACCAGCACCTGCCATTGGTATTAGTACATTCATTTTACCACCTTGCCATTTTGGTTTTATCTCATTAGTTGATTCGTTTATATACTTTTTAATTTTGTCATAAGTAACATCCGCTGTATTCGTTACACCACATAATATACCACCACTTGATATAGCACCTTTTCTACCTATATGTGAATCCTCTATGATTAATGTTTCATTTGGATTAACTTGTGCTCTTAACATACACCTTAAATATATTTCTGAATTTGGTTTTGGATTTGTTACATCTTGATTGGAATACATAAAATCGATATACTCAAAGAATCCTTTTCTAATTAATTGTAACTTTGCAGTTTCTCGTATAGAGTTTGTTGCACATGCAATCAGATAACCCTCACTTTTTAAACTTCGTAATATACTTTGTATTCTACTATCAATACTAAACCCATCGATTATATGTCTGGTCATTTCTTGTTTTACTCTCCAAACACTATCGTGAAGTTCTTTAGGTAATTTCTTATTTTCTGATAATATGTTTAATTTTTTAGTAGTGGATAACCCATCATATGTAGATAGGTGCTCTTCTCGTGGAATAATAAATTTCTTATCTATAGATTCCAGTGCTTTATTAAGAGCATTGTAATGTAACTCTCTTGCATCAACCAATACACCATCTAAATCAAATATTATTAATTTTATCATTTATATCCTCATATAACTCTTTTGCCCAAAGTTCGTGTCCTTTTTCATTTGGATGATACCCATCCCACAAATTCTCATCAAACTTATCGTTATCTATCATTAAGAACTTACGAAATGATTTACTCTTAAATATATCATCTCGTATTAACTTAAATTCTTCAACATAAGTACTATTAGAAATAGTATCTTGTATCTCATCATCACAATACATTCCACCTGCAGTAAATTCAGATTCTCCCTTTGATTTAAACCATTTACCTTTTTTTACAATTTTCTTTTCATAAAACGCATCGAAGAACATATGTTTAATATTTTTATTTTTTAAATAATAATGTAGTAATAAAGTTTGTTGTATGTATCTTTCTATATATTCTGATTTTTCCCAAAAATGTGTTAAGTATGTTTTATAAAATTGTGCTAAATCTTCAGATTTTTCTCCAATTGCTTGAACATCAAATTCTTGATGTATTTGTGCAGGATACATAGTTCTCCATTGAGTATCAATAAACCAATCTCGTCTTTCTGGTGATGACCACCCTATAATTACAAACAAATCCTCTGAATTATATTCTTTAAGTAATTTATTAACTTTTTTTAATACTCTCCTAACTATACCATCATTAGAACTACCAGCAATACTTTGATTTAAAACATCCACATTTAAAAGTTTTCCCAACTTATGTGGCCAAACTCTTGGTAACCTATATTGGTTATTATCTGGATGATGAACTTCGGCTAAATCATTACCAAACAAATTTGGGTCTACGATATCACCAGCAGTCCAACTATCACCATCACATAGTAATAGTTTCATTATTTAAAAATTTCTCCATATAAATATTCTGACCAGTGTTTATGCATTTTTTCATTAGGGTGATTGTTATCCCACTTCTTCCCCCATGTTTTTGTGATTGAATCACAATGAGATTTAAATGAAACTTTTATATAATTTTCATTATAAATATTCATATATTCTTCAAATAACAAATTATCCACTACTCCATATAAATCTTCTATTTCTTCTTGTAATTCTGGTGTACCAACGTCTGGTAATCCTCGTTGTTTTGCATCAAAATATTTTTTATGTAAATCTCCACCCCAATCTCTTCCATAACTTTCATAAAATGCATTAAAGAATTTATGACTAATCCCCTTACTTTTTAAAAAATTATGTATTAACAATACTTGTTGTAAATATCTATTTGCAAACTCTTCTATGTTCCAAAAATATTTTAAGTAAGTATTATAGAATTTTTGTATATCATCATTTACTTGTTCTTGTTTTAATTCTGCGGGATATAAAGTTTCCCATCTCGGTGAAATATAACTTCTATGTGCATCAAGAAAAAAATCTTTTCTTTCGGGAGAACTCCAACCTATAATTACAAAAATATCTTCAGGTTTGTGTGTTTCTAATAACTTCAATGTTTGTGGTATAATTCTTCTAACAATACTATCATTGGAACTACCAGCAACTGCTATATTTTTTACTTCTATATCTGTAAGTTCACCAAGTTTATGTGGCCACACTTTTGGTAATCTGTATTCATCATTATCTATGTGGTTTATAAAAGTTTCACCAACTTCTTCAAGTTTAGGGTCAAGTATATCACCCGATGTCCAACTATCACCATCACACACTATTATTTTTTTATTCATTATAATTCCCTATATTGTCTGAGCAAATTCCTGCAATACCTTTTAGTAGCTCTTTGTAATCTGATGGTAGTACACTAATACTTTTAGTAGTCATATCACTTTCTGATAATGACCAGAAGTAACCCCTTGTTGTAAGTGCTACTTCATCTTTATCGTGTGAAAAACAATGTATTTTTGTATCATCAACCATATAATAAAACGCATCAATGTTTTTTGCGTGACACCAAAGTTTATCATTCTGTAAAAATTGTCTATTTACTTTAAATTGTGGTTCATCGTGTCCTAACCAAAATTCATCTTCTTTCCACCACACATCAATCTCTACATCATAACCTAATTCTAATGCTTGATTTATATATCGTGGTTTATTTTCCAACTCTCTTCTTGGTCCGTTTATATTTCCTCTATGTGATATTAATATCATTTGAATACATCCACATTTTTCATTAAAAAATTACAATGGTCTGATAAATCCCAAGCTTTGTAAATATTAGTATTGTTAAAGTTAAAGTAAAATATTAGTTCATTTAACTTACCTTTCTTTTCTAATTTATCAAAAGAATCCTTATTGATACTAATAAACTCTTGTATTGCTTCATCATCGTGGTCTAAACTTTCTATCATCCCCACATTAAACATTGTGTAATCACCAAAAAAATAATGACTATTATCTACTTGTTTAAAGTAATTACCACATCCAAAATTATATGGTGTACCTGAATAATTTATTACCTCACCAGTATATTCAGATTTCATTTGTGTTCGTTTACCATCCTCATCATATAGGTGAAGTGTAAATGCTTTATCTGCAGTGACATGTCGTACAACACAAAACCAAGTATTTTCTAATTTATGTTGTGGGTGATAATGTGATAAATTAATTGATAAAAATCCGAATTGATTTTGGCCAAGTTCATCTTTGTACCAATATTCCCAATTTACTGCTTCGGGGTCTTGTGCGTAACACAATCCGTGATGCATACCAGGTCTCATCATTATAGAACAAGGTGTTGTTGTTTTTATTTTTTTATTAACTTTAAAACTACAAAAGAAAGTATAATCTCCTTGCATAGATTTACTTGGTGGTCTTGTTGTTAAATCATATCTCTGTGTTGGTAGTATATACCAAGGCTGTGTTTCTACTATCTTTAATTTCATTTTCTAGCTAACCTCTCACAATCTTCATAAAAACTTGCAAGTTCGGGAAATGTTTCTATAAAATTTGTATTTCTTCTTTTATCATGCTCACTAAAAAATCTATAAAAGTTTTTTCTATCTTCTATAATTTGTGGGTCATCAAAAGTTCGAGATAAATGCCAATCATATATTCTTCTTAACTTCTGAACTTCGATATCTGAATAACCTATTAATCTTGTTTCAAAATTGGGTGTTGACATAAACTCAGTTAATTGTGTTTGTCTGTATATTTTTTTAGCAAATTCATTTGGTAACACTTGTACTGACTGATGTCGTGGATACCTTAAATAACTTGAATCTAAAAATACTGCAGAGTTCCAATATCTATCTTCAGAACCATACTTTGTTTTTAAATCATATACTTCATATATCAACTTTTCATAATTTGGTACTGATAGTGCATTATATGTAGACATAATAGTCATATTTACTCGCGAACATTTTTCTAATATTTTATTTAAATTGTCCCAAAACTTATTAAATTCTAATCCATTACGAATATACTCTGCTTGTTTACCCCAAGAATCAACTGATGTAAAAATTATAAATTCTCCGACTCGTTCTTCATCTTCTATTCGTTGAATCTTTTCAATAAGTTTATCAATCAATACATCAGGTGCACCTAAGTTACTATTTATTGCAAATTGTAAATTATCATTTGGTTGTGGGTGGTCAATAATATAATCCATCACTTTCCAAGTATCCTTTGATAATAAAGGTTCACCACCTGTGATTCTAAATGTGTGTAAATCGTGATATAAATCTGGCCACCATTTCCAAAATGCTTCTACATATGGATTTTCTTCTCGATTAGGTATAGGAACTTTATCTTCTGCAATTAAACCTCTTGGGTCATTAAACCCATCACTTGTTGGATACCCGCCGTGATTTTGAACCTCATCTTGCCAAGTAGTAGAATATGCTGGTCCACAATAACTACATTTGAAATTACAAGTATTTGAGAAAGCAACCTCTACATATCTTGGATTATAATCTGCTCTCCAATCGGATGCTGCGATTTCATCAAAATGTGGTAATGACCAATACTCACCCGATTTAAATACTCTATCACTAAATCTATCAGAGTTATCCTCTACATTCCAACAATAATCACATTCGGCTGGTCTACCACCTTCTAACATAGTCTTTCTTTGTTTTTTCTTATAATTTGTGTTATGAAGTGCAGATGGGTTTCTTTTAATCTCTGCTTTATTAATTTTATGCGTTTTTGGGTGGTGACAGGAATGATTATGTCCCGTTTGTAATTGTAGAGTTACTTGTGTCCATTTTGCTAAACACATCCCACACCCTACGTTATCTAATTTATCTTTTGTTGCTTGAAAAACTGGGTTTTCTGCTACTTGGTCATCATATCCGCTCATTAAAACCTCACATTTACTATTTGATGTCTATTATAAATATCATCTTTATTAACTATTTCACACTTCATCTGGTGTAATCCATATTCATCTTTATCAACATCGATTTCACCTTTTTGCATATGCTTTCTATATATCATTTCATTTCTTGCAGTTGATTTTATATCAGTAAACTTATTATCAACTATACCTTCATCTTCGTGAGGCATACATTCCATTGTTCCATATCGTCTATCTGGCACAAGAGTATTCATCAATTGTGATATATCTACTTTCTTAACTTTACCCTCATATAAAAATAACTTTCCATGATTATCATACCCACTTAAATCTAATACTTTATTTCCCTTATATGATTTATCAAAATCATAATGTAAAACTAATTTACGCTGGTGATTATAAATCTTTATGTATGCCAACTCACCTTTAAAGAAGTTTCTCATACTTCCCCATGAGTTTGGTGCGTTCCTACCAATATAAAATGGTTTGGGTGGATATCGTTTCAATCTATCAACAAGTGGTTGTTCTGTTTGTTGAATACCAAACTTTTCACCATACTCTACATCATTAATATATAACTTTCTATATCCTTTCCTAACATTAACTTCCAAATTCACCTTACTCCATAAATCAGAATATCTTTTTACCCAACTATACATATGTTCATTTTTCCAACTCCATAAAGATGATGAATATGCTCGTGAGTTATTATAAGCAATATCAAAATCCCAACCTTGTTTACATAATATAGGATACTTTATAAATTGTGAGTTATCTCCACCAATTAGATATTCTTCCTCATCTGTTTTTACCTCACCCTTTACCAACATCTCTACCTGAAAGGATTTTGTTGGTACTTCATTTAAAGTAGTACTCGGTGGTATTTCAATATATGTTGTATGTCCATCAAATTCTAAAACTTTTTTATGACCAGGACCTGGAACTAACTCTGGTTTGAAATATCCCTTTAAATAACATCTCCAAAACAAATCATCATCTTCCATACCCCACCCCCAATAATTGGTATGGTATCCATTAACTGCTTCGAATTGTTCTATTGTGAATAACACAACTCCACCAAAGTATTCTACATCTCGTAATGTATAATCCCATTGAGATAGATATGTTGCAATTTGTTTTGGTGTTTCTCCTGGATAAGAATAATCAACATCGTCTGCGGGTAACATATCAACATCATGGAATGCTACATAATCACACCCATCTTCTTTAGCAGCAAGGAATGCTACATTCTTTGTCCCACTTCTATTAAATTGTTTCTCATCTACTTGATGTCCAATGTAAATTCTAAAATCAATATCTCGTTCATTAAAAAACTTTTCTAAATAAGGAACTAAAGTATCTAAGTGTCCTTTCCTTACCCCATCACCTGTATCTCTATATGGAATACAAATTCCTAACTTCACAATGTAACCTTTAAGTCTGTAATGTTCCTTGTTGTTTTTTCACTTATCGCTTCAAAGTGTAACGTAGTTAATCCATCAAGTTCTAAGTTAGTTTTATTATTTGCAATATTATTATAATATTTTATCTGATTTAATCTTGTAGAATCAGTTGCCCACGTACCACTTTTAAATCCAGTGGATACGTGTTGTAATAATTGAAAAGTACACGTTCTTCTATATGGTTTTATAATTTTTTTATTTTCTAATTCCATTTCTGATTTTGGAATACACTCAAAAGATTTTGCATACATCCTCTGTTCCGTAGGGTTAGCTAAATCAATAATCTTTCCATGTGAATAATCATATTCATGGTCAAGTGTTATATTTTTAAAATCATAATATATTTTTAAATTTTCTGCAGAACTATATTGTCCTTGTGATGCTAAATAATTTATACCAAAATTATTATGAATCTCGTGTATCTCATTCCCAGCCAATGCTTTATTCCAATAACAAAAATCTTTTACCAAACCACGAAAACTTTTTATATCACTCTCTCGTTTAGGTACACCCGTACCAATATAAAAGAATTGTGTACTTGGATTATAAATTTTTCTTTTAAGACTTGTTCTACCAACTTCTTTACCTTCTTGATACATAATCAACCATCTATTATGCTTATCATATGTAATTGTTATTCTTGTAAGTTTAGGTGGTGAATGTTTTGATGTTATGGAATAACAGTCTTTAGCCGTATCCCAAGTTTCAAACTTGTATCTATTAAATGAATTATAACTGATTGTTGTATCCCAACCTGGAATACTAAATACACAATATTCATCGTGAGTTTTGTTATAATCTACTACAATATCATCTGGTTTGAATGTGCAACTGATTGTAAAACTTTCTTCTAAATCAATTGTATTAAAACATTGTAAGTAACTTTGGTCTCCGTGTAAATATAAACCAGAATTAAATTCCTTTTCTGTTTGATACACTTCAAAATCAGTACCGAGTCTTTGTTCGGTTAGGCGTAAAAGTAAATCATCATCTTCAAATCCCCAACCCCAAAATTCATTTGAGTATCCATTTATCTTTTTAAATGCATCGATAGGAAATATAGTAACACCACCAAAGTAAGTGTCAAATACTTCCTGGTTTCCACCTTTAAAATTAGTTGCTAAATGAACGGGTACTTCTGAAGGTGAGTAATCCACACTTAGTGGTAACATATCAACATCGTGAAATACTACATAATCACATCGTTTCTTTAATGCGTGCTCGAACCCTATATTCAATAACTTACCACGATTAAATGGTAAATCATCAGTTTGTTCAACTACAATTAAATGATATGAAATATTAGATTTATCAAGGTAACCTGTTATAGATTCTTTGAATTTTCTAAGATGAGTAGTCCTACCACGATATGGAACGATAACTCCAAGTTTCATTTATTTATTCTCTGTTGTTTCTTCTTTTTCACCCACAATTTTGCTGTGAAATTCGAATAAATACCATTGGAGTCTTTCACTCCACTCTGATTTATCGACATCTTCAAACCATATTGTTAACGCATCTAAAACATTAGCAATTTTTTCTAATGCCTTTACCTTACGTTCCTCTAATATGATTTGCTCGTTTGTTTTTGCTGTACTAGCCATATAATAACCTCATTGAGTTAGTTTAATTAAAATTGTTATAACATATATAAATATAATCATAAATCCCGAATATTCAATATATTTTCGGTTAATGCTTTCCACTTTCTATATTGATTATAATTTGGTACATCTACTCGTTCAAACATAAATTCTCGATTAGTCAAATCAAGATTGTAATCCCTATCTACAATTGCATCTAACATAATCTTATACTCCTTTGCAAAAGATTCATTTGCAGTAGAAGTACTTACTTGTTTTAATCTTTGTAATACTGAATAATCCCATTTAAAGTGGTGAACTTGTGTAAAATTCTTTTTTACTGGATATCTTAGTGGGTGAGTTTTTCCCCACGATGTACTACCATCATCAAATTGTATAAAGTGTTGACCTGGTACTACATTATGTTTACCTTTTAATAATGTAACCTTATTTGCTTCTGCTTTACTTAATGGGTAACGAAAGAATCCAGCATTTGGCATTTCTTTCCATACATTTGAATGTTCTGTTATCTTAGAGAACTCACCATCTTCTCCTATTCTATCAAGAAATCCACCAGTTACAAATTCCCAACCATTATCTTCACATTCATCTATGATTTGATATGTTGGTTTAGAATATAATTGTAATTCATCATCATCTGAAATAAACCACCAGTCATCTGGCTTTAATGATGTGGTTTCATTATAAAGTTCGGTTACTCTATGCCAATTAAAAGGTTCTTCTATTGCAATCTTATGTGGTTTTAGATTAAACTTTTCTAAAATACTTGTTGCTTCTTCAATGACCGGGTCATTCTTATGATGTGCGTAAATTATTACAAAAATTTCCTTGACATTGTATTGATAATGTGCTAACATATGATGTAACATTATTGTATTATGTCCACAAACTGTCACCAAGTTTTCTATTGGGTTCACTTCTTCCTCACAATCGTAAGTCCTGCCGAACTTGGTTTATCTTTTATATTCCCATGATTGAAAAAATTAATCACTTCAAATTTTTTAGTATCAATTGTTTTTATAAATTCACTCGGGCCTTTTAAATCATCATTCGTATGACCATCCAACTCCAAAAGATTATCTATGTAATCTTTATCTGTATCGTGTATTGTGATGATACCCCCCTTATTCATAATCTTAGAATATAAATCAAAATCTAATTTTACTCCCTCTAAAGTATGATTAGCATCTATATGTAATAAATCTATCTTTATATCTTGTTTTACAAAATAGTTGTAATATGCTTCTTCTGTAGTTTCTTTTATAAATTTTGGATGGAATGTAGTACGAAAGAAACTATCCTCTTCTGACCAATTCACCTCACCATTAAAACCATTACACGCATCCACAATATAAGTACTTCCGTTATCTCCCCATTCCATACTTACTTCTTCATAGAATCCCTCTTCTGATAAATCATAGCGTGCTTGAGTCATAACTCGTGGAATATATCCACCGCCACTTCCTAAACAAACTAATGTTTTTAATTTAAAGAAATTAATTAAAGTGTAGATGATTAATCCATCACCGAGATGTTTATCACTTGCTCCATGAGACCAACGATAAGGTACATCTTCCCCATCATTAGTAGTAATAAACTCTTTTATATACTCATAATTTAATATTGTATTTTTCATAACCTTTTAAATAAATATCACCCAAAATAACCAAAATCAAATATTATGCAAATGGGTCGTCGTTACTTCCTTTGTTATGTACTAAGAATGTTCTACCAAAATATACATCCAATGGTTCTACATCAATCTGAACTACTTCAAATCCTTCTTCACTTACCACATTTTCTAATTGAGTTATCAAAACCTCTTCCCCATTCTTATCCATTAAATTTCCACCAACTAACATATTTGGAACTAAGTTCCACATCCAAGTATTTTCTCCTACTGGTTTGTATAACATCTCGTGGTCACCTGTAATTGTTTCTTCACCATTATTTATATTCCAATAGTTCTGTACAAAATCAAAATTGATATCTTGAACACTTGCGGAGTGTTGTGTGAATGTTTCTGTTTTTTCATCAGCAAATCTACAACCTCGCCATTCTTCATTATCTTCATCTAACTGACCTGGCATATTCATTGACATTATCCAATCACCAATAATTAAATCTTCCACTTTCTTTGTAGTACCATCTGCCATATCAATTGGTGTGCCCTCTAATAAACAACTTGGATTACTACCACCATATGAATCTACAATAGTAATAGCTTTTGTTCGTGCAGTATTATAATTTGTTGCGTGGTCATTATATCCATCTGATTGACCATCTTCGTGAAACGTTGCACTTAGTGTTCTACTGAGATTATTTGTTCCTGCTGCAAACCAATCATCATCTGCACCCGTACCAGTGTTTGCGTTTGATATTGCAGCTGCTGCTACCGAGCCAGTTGCTCCGTTGTTTGTAATTGTTGCTCCTGCTGCATTTATACTCCAAGTAAAATTGCCAGCAACCTTTGCTACCTTAGTATCGAATCGGGTACCTCTATTAGAAAAGGTTAGTAAATAATCTTCTGAAGTTTGTTCCCATAAGTATGCATATCCTGTCATACTATCTACTGATGAGATAGAGAAATCAGAAAAATTAATATTTGAGTTTACCGCTCTCGTTCCTGCTACCGAACCCATTGAAGTTTCGGTAGTATAATTAGAACGAGAACCACTTACAGCTCTTCCTAATTTTCCTAATGATAAGTTTTGTTTTGTTGCTGTACTCATACTAATAAATATCAATCGTTGTATATTCTTAACATTTTTTCTCTCCACACATCTTTATCTCCATATGTTTTATTTAAATATTCCCTTAACGGAAATACATAATCTCTTCTACCATCTACTGATAATTCACATATCTTTTTATATTGCTCACGAAATTCTTCTGGTGATGCTGCTCTAAAAGGGTAATCATAATCTGACAACCAATCGTGTGCTAATATTGGTATCTTTCCAAAATCAAGTGCTTGAAATATACTATACCCAAATGGTTCGTATATATGAGCCGAATGAGAAATTCCCCAATCTCGTTTATAAAACTTTTCTACAAATGGTGGATTATATTTATAAGTTTTCCAAGTAGATGTATCAAGATTCAAATTTCGTTTCCACCAACTCAACCCACTTCTACCTGTAAATAAAACTGCATCGAGGCCTTCCATAAAATGTGGACTTTTTCGGGTTTCCATTCTTGCAGCATATCCAATTTTATTACTATCATTTACATCAAGGTTATGTTTAAATTCATAAAAGTTTGGTATATGTGTATTTGGATGTTTTAATTCTTTTTCTGTAACTCCTATCCAAACACTATGTTTTGCTTTTTCTGATAAGGTATCTTCCCAACTCTCTTCACAATATGTGTGATACGATTTATCTAAATTCAACACCATTGTGGATTTTAAAATATCTTTAATTGAAACATGCACTATGTTACTATGAATCTTCTCTATGTTATCAATAATATATTTATGTGGTGAATAGTATCCGTGTAGAATATTTATTCTTCTTGCACCCTGTAATAAATCTTTAAATTTAGTACTATCATCCCCTTGCCAATAATGTTCTAAATCTTCCTTTAATATATCTAAGTAATTCCTTTGAAGTTTTTTATGTACAACTCTACCCACATTTCCACCTCTATCAGCTTTTACACTATTCTCAAACATTTTCTGTTTCTCGTGTTGTACCTCTACTGATGTTAGCCCAGGTGGTCGTGTTCTATGAATTAACAATCTTGGCTTTACTTTCAAAAATGGTGCAACATTCTCAATCCAATAATTTACCCAAACATCTGCTCCACCCCCAACTAAACTACCACCACCAGTAGAATAATATACATCATAAATTTCTTTACTCATTAATCACCTTTTCCGTTATGCATAATAAATGTAGTATCACCAATACGACCTATACCAGTATCTACATCTTCTGCATTAAATAAACACATCTGTTCTTCTTCTCGAATTGTTACGATTGAAGTTATATCAAGAAAAGTACCATCTGCAGTAACTAACTTATCATCCGTAGTGATAGTACTTGCTTTCTTAAATTTTATAATAGATGCATGGTGTATTTCATCATAAGAATAAACTAAAAATGGATGAGTACCCGTAACTTCTAATACAGCACCATTTGAATCTGTAATTCTCTTATGGTCGTAATAATAATCTATTTGTGTAGAAACTATAACTGAAGTTGTCAATTCCATTTCATTAATATCAGTACTATAAAACATTTCATAATCACCAAACACATCACCATCTGGTAAATATGGAAAATTTATACTTTTTACCACATCATTAATTTGTATAGTTTCAATTCTTTTCCAACTTCCATCTGCCATTAATATTTCCGTACCTATTTTTAAACAACCACCACCACCACCACTTGTTGTACCACTTTCAGTTATAGTAAAGGTTGATGCGAGAGTAGTACCATAATTAGATGCACTTATATTAAAGTTATCTGTACAATTAAATGTTGCTTGAAAGGTTTGTGTACCATCATCCGCACCATCATCTGGTGTTGCATAACTAGCAGTAAAATTACCAGTCGTGTTAATATTAATATCAGTAGCATCTGCAGTAAAACCAGTTCCAGTATTTTCTACCCATGTCCAATAACTTCCATCTCCACCGACTGTTGCGTTATCGTGTGCACTTCCACTCCAGAATTGTCCACAATTTTGAGCTCTTGCCCACAATATTCCAGTCCCATTCTCTGCTACATATGATGCACCAGTCGTGTTTGTAACTCCACCTGCTGCATTAGCTGTTGGATTTAGAAATTTATCAACTCCCCAATCACCTAATCCTATTCCACCTGCTTCACCACCATCTGCACCAACATATTTTGTTGAAGATGTTGCGTGTGTTGTACCACAAAATCTTTTTACTATAGCTCCCAAACTTACATTACCAGCAGTAACTACTGCTGCCTCTGAAGAAGAGTATCCTAAAGAATATGCAAGTGCTTGTATTGTTAAGTTTGAGCCTGTTGGTTCTACGGCCATTACTTATCCTCTGTTAATTTTTTTACCAATTCTTTTAATTCATCAATTTGTTTTTGTTGTTCTTTTACTGCACTCACCAACACTGGTACAATTTTTTCATAATGTACACCGAGATATTCTTCTCCATTATCCGATGATTTAACTTTACCAATAACTTCTGGTAAAATTGTTTGTAGTTCTTGTGCAATAAATCCTAAATCATAACCTAAATTATCTTTATAGTTTTGTAAACCCCAACCAAACATAATACCATCATCATTCCATCTAAAATTGACAGGATTCATTTTTTGTACTAATTCTAAACCATTACCAATTGGTACAATATCTTCTTTTAATCTTTCATCAGAAGTAACATAAGCAACAACATTACCAGTAGCACCCATATCACCATCTGCATATACGATATAATTATTATTTGCATGTATATTAGTATCACCAACAACCAACCCACCCTCAATTGCTAATTTACCACCAGTATCGAAGTTTGGTGGAGTTTCGATTTGCATATTTCCAATGATTTTATTTTGAGAACCAAACCTAGCTTCAGAATATTTGCCTGCGTAAGTTTGTTAACATTTTTATTCTCCTAATATTATGTTTATGTCGATGGGTCTAATTTTAATACAACAGTAAACCACGTGTCATTCAAGTCATACTGAGGGTCTATTGCAAATGCCAAACTTTGACCTGCTGTAAAGTCTGCTGTTCCGTCCCCAAACGGAAAGGTGTACGATGTGTCGTCGCTTTCCATCTCTTGAGTATTTGTCGCGATTCTGCCAGTATGCGGTGTGGTCAACGTGCCATATTCATAATTATTAGATATAGCATAACAAGATACTGTTGTAAACCCACCTTCTTCTTCGCTTCTGACCATTATTTTTTCTACATACCCATCATACGGAGCAATAAATTGATTGTACTCTCCGGTTTGTATTGATGTTACTTCGCTTAATGTCCCATTTACCGGCATCCATACATTCGGTACTGCAGTTATAGAATAATTAAAACCACCATTTAATATATGGGATTCATAAGTTCGATTTACTCCATTTATTGTTATATCCCCAGGACACACTAATGCTGGTCCAACTTCTAAAATTCCACTACCATAATGTTTTACATAAGATTGTGTTCCAGTTCCTTTAAGTTCTATTTTAGGGTAGTCTGTTTCTACATCCGTTATTTTTATTGATGAGAGTGCACCTGAAAGGGTTAATCTTCCATTGTAAGTGTCCACCCAAAAGTATGTATCAGTTCCTTCAGTTGGTAGTGTACCATAAGTACCCTCAGCAGCCATTATTAACTGTGGATATTTACCTGGTGCGCCCATCCATATTCCAGGGGTTATAGTACCAGGGACATTCTCGATTATATTATCATCTAGTACCATAAACGCGGATGTATCCGAAGTAGTATACATCTGTAGAGAATTAGTAGAACTTGATATTACAATCCGAGTGCCAGATGATGCTGTTTGAAAAACACCACCTGTAATAGTAGCACTATTAGTCCAAGTCCCAGCTCCTGTTACATTTCCACTGGTGTCCCAACTAAAACTACCATTAGCTATTTTACCACTACCATCATTTTTGAATCCTATTTTAGCAGATGAGTATGAAGTTGCATGACCTATTAATATTTGAGCTGATGCTCCTTTGTGTAATCCTATATTAGTTGATGTGAGGCTTGATGTTCCTATAACCCACCCTGCAATGCTACCTGCAGTATTAGCTGTTAATGTATCTGCTGTGATATTTCCTTGAACTGCTAAATTACTTCCATCAAAAGTTAATTGGTCACCTAAAGAAAACTTACTCGAACCATCTGCATAAAATGGTGTATTGGTATTGTTATATGTTCCCGTTCCAATATACATTTTCCCATTCTTAGAATCTAGGGTTATTTTCTTAGTACCACCAACCGATGTTATTTTCCCCGAAGATATTATCCACCCAAAGGAAGAACCGCCTATAAAACCAGTTTCAGAATTTATAACCCCACTAAAATCTGCGTTACTCGCCGTTAAGTTTCCACTTTCATCAACATAAAAATTAGAAGCAGAAATAACTCCGCTTCCAGATAACATCATTCCAGATGAGCCTGCTTGTATCTTATTATCACTTATAGACCAACCACCAACTGTTCCACCAGTTGCTATTATAGAATTTGTAGTTAAAACACCACTATCATACCAATGATTTTTTGAATCTAAATAAAGACCATCATTAGTACTTGCAACATCTACACCAAATTTTGCACCACCAGCTGTAACATTACCTGTAAATGTTCCACCGCTCGCATTTATTGCTCCAGTAAAAGTACCGCTCGTTGCTGTGATTGCTCCTGTAATTGTTGCTGATGATGCAACTAGAACACCGCCAGATGTTACTGAAAATTGTGGTGCTACTCCTCCAGTTCCCAAAGCTATTCCAGTAGTTCCAATAAAAACTCCCGCAACTATAGAATCTATTGCAGTTTTACCATTATAAATTGCTGTAGGATTAATCGTAAATCCTGCAGCTGCATTACCGATAAATCCACTTGTAGCAGTTATTGAACCACTCATTGTTAATGCACCACCAGCTGTAATACTTATACCAGAAGCTCCTGTCGTCCCTATAGTAAGATTACCACTCGTATCTACTCTAAGTGCAGATTTTGTAGCAGAGTGTGCTCCAACTCTCATATTTGCACCATAATGTGCAACTCCAGTACCAGGGTCTGATTCACTCCCATCATTAAAAATAGTCATTCCAGCGTCTGACATTACCGCTTTGGTATTTACATCATCTCCGTATGCAATAAATCCTGTATCTTTTGCTTCCGCTTTCTTTACATCTGCGGTATATATTTCTAAACCATCTTCATTTACAACAACTCTATCAGCATCAGAATTATTTCCACGAATCGTTACAGTCGTACCAAATACCGCTGCAGCAGTTGATGCATTTCCTGCGTGTACACTTACACCACTCGAACTTACATTCGTATAATTATTTGAATCATAGTATGCTCTCATACCATCTGAATCAATCGTTACTTTTCTATCCGTACCATTATTTCCATAAAGATTAATTGTACCATTTGTGAATGTTCCTTGTGTAAATCCGTTATCTACAATTGTCATTCCACTACTATCTACTCGTGTAAATGTGTTTTGTGCACCTCCTCTGAATAATGAACCCGTACTACTAAATACTGCTTTTTCTGTATCATTACCATACAATCCAATAACACCAGATGCTGCTACTAATACTTTTTTATCATCACCATCTTTTTGTGTAATTGTTGTTGATGTGAATGTTGAGTGTGCGTGGTCGGTTCTACCTAATGTGACCGTCGAACCATAATTTGCTAATGTAGTACCACCTGTAGTTTTTAAAGCCATCCCATCACTATTCAATACAACTTGTGTTTGCATTGAAGATGAACCCTCTAATAACCCAGCGGTTTCTTCTGCTAATGATGCAGATGTTTCAGCACCTGAACCACTAATTGTAGTTGCGGTTATACCTGCTAAATCTCCACTAATTATATTAATCGTACCAGCAACGGTCAAAGTATCTCCATCGTACTTGACATGATTACCAGCTGAATTTCCAAGTAACAACTTACCAGTACCATCTACATAAAAACCATCACCACTATTATATGCGGTTGGAAGTGCTGTACCCAATGCGATTGTTGGTGTACTTGCACTTGATTCCATTTTAATTTTATTTGTACCTGTGGTTAAGATACTTAAATCACTTGCTTTAATTCCAAGTTTACCACTATCAAATTTTATATATTCGTTTGCTCCTGCTTTAGCAATGAAATCTCCATCACCCTCTGCATAAAATCCTTTGTTACTTCCACCTGTATCTGTAACACTTGATACTCCACCGATTTGTAAACTACCATTTGTACTTGAACCCTCAATGATAATTTTACCATTTGCAAATGAGGCTGATTTCTGTGTACTTGATAATTGTAAATCTCCACTATTAGCATCTAATGAGAATGCAGTAGAAGTAATATCAATATTATCTGATTTAATTTGTAATGAACCACCATCAACAATCATAAAGTTATTCGCATCTCCGAATACTCTGAAGTGTCCACCACCATCCATAAATACACCTGAACCAATTGTATCACTATCACTCGTGATTGTACCTAATGAGATTGTGTTAGTTGCGGCAGTACCACTTCTACCAGATATTGTTAATCCTGCAGTTACTATTTCTAATGAATCTGTTTTTAAATCAAATCCACTTGAAGCATCATATGTAAAATATTCATCTAAATTTTTATAGATTCTAAATTCGTGATTTCCATCATCACTACCAATTAAGATACCAGCAGTAGTTTCACTATCAAACGCGATGTTACCAATTGATAAGTAACTATCCGTTGAATTACTTGATAATTTCATTCTTGGTGCTGCTTTACTTCCAAACCCAATAGTAGATGTTGCACCACCTACAATGTTTATACCACCAGCTATATTATCATCATACCCAACACTCATTGATGCTTGACCTGATGAGATTTCTACATTTGCTGCTTCTAACTCAAATGTATTAACATCGATAGTTACACCATCACCACTTAAATTAGCTTGTGATGCGGTTATATGTAGATTACTTCCATCAAACTTTAATGCACTTGAACCATCACCGACATGAAATTTAGCAGTACCTGCTTCATTTGACATATAGAATCCAGCATTTAAATCATTGATTCCTTTCTTACCACTTTTCAATATACCAGCATTTGAACTACCAGTCATTTGAATGTTTTGTATCGTGTGTTGTCCAACTTTTAATTTTGTTAGATTGTTAGATTGGTCACCGATAACTTCAAAAGAACCATCTCCAAGACTCATTGATTTATGTAGTGAAGAAATTTGTAAATCACCCTCACCCGCATCAAGTTCAAATTTTGAAGAAGTTATATGTAATTGATTATCATCAAATTTAATTGCACTACTACCATCACCAATATGGAACTCCGCATCCGTATCGTTATTAGCAATCCAAAATCCCTCTGTTAATGAAGCAGCAGATGTTTTACCACTTGCGATATATCCTTGAGTATTACTACCCTTAATTGTAATTTGTTTACTTGTAGTTCCACCGACTGTAATTGAAGCATCACTTCCTTCTTTCTTTAGTAATAAATCACCATCAGCAAAACTCATAGAGTGGTTTGTAGTAGATAATTGAAAATCTCCACTACCAGCATTTATTTCTAAACTATCGGTTGATATTTCACCAGATGATGATATGAAGTTTCCTGCACTATCACCAACTTTAAAATTACCAGTCGTGTACCAATAATTAACATCATTAATATGAATACCATCACTAGCACCACTTACATCAACACCGAGTTTCATCTTTTGAGAATCAGAAGTACCGATATGTACAACTCCAGTAAACGAACCAGTCGTTGCAGTTATACCACCACTAAAGAAACCATTTTCGGTAAAGATACCAAATCCAGGTGTAGTATTACCAAATAATAATCCACTACTTAATCCACTTAAATCTCCTAACCTAACTTTTAAATCTACATCATATATTCCACTACCTGTTCTCTCAACGATATCCATATAAGGTGTGGTTTCATCATTTGGATTTGCGTTTAATCTGATATAACCTGTGTTAAGTTTACCAGTCGATACGATTACTTGTGAACCACTATACGATTGTGAAACCGCTGGGGATTCTCCTAAAGAACCACTATCTCCTGTAATGCCTTGACCAAATGAACGAGTAACAAATAGGTTACCCGCAAAATTAACATCACTTGATGAATCATCTCGCGAAGCACTATATACCTTTACATACTCTGTTGCAAAACCTGTACTCGATACTTTCTTTAATGATAAAATTTCACCCGATGAGAAACCAGTTACATTTGCAACTGACATTGTTTCTTGTGCTGCTGTATGTATCGCATTTACAGCAAATGCACTTGATGTTAAGACTGTAGAGTTTGCTACATATAATTGTCCACCAACCGCGTTGACAGATTCCTTTTCGAATACTGCTGTTGCTAATGTTCCTCGAATCTTAGCATTCTCTACTTCTAAGAATCCACCTTGTGCGGCAGTTAATCTAAACCCACTACCAGCGACATCACTTGCAAACCCTGCGGATTCAATCGTACCATCTTGTCGGATAATCATATTACCACCAGATAATCTATCATTCGTGATAGTCCAACCAGCTATTTCATTTCCATCACCCCCAAGTTTAACAAGTTCATTACTTGTTGCTGTACCAGTACCATCAAATATTTTCATACCAAATGTATTCGTACCAGTCAACTCACCTATTCTTACAACTTCATCATCCTGTAAATCAAATACCGAAATTCTTGCAGTGGATGAATCGATATCTAATCGTGTAGTATCTAATTTAAAAGTATCAGTTTTAATATCAATACCATCATCAAATATAAAATAATTTGTAGAGTTTTTAACAAACTCTGCTTGTGGATTAGCACCATCCATACCGATAATAATACCAGCACTTCCACTCCCCTCATTAGCAAAACTACCTTTACTACCCATAGAGATAAATCCATCTGTACCATCACCTTGTATTGTAACTTGTCCAGTAGAACCAGAACTTAATCTGATTGCTTTATCTGCTGATGAAATTTGTAAATTACCACTATTTGCACTTAACTCAAAGTTAAGTGTTTTCATATCTATACCATTATCATAAATAAAGTATTCTGTTGCACTTTTTACAAATTCAGCTTGTGGATTACTTCCATCCATCCCAATAATGATACCTGGAGTTCCACTACCTTGAGTACTATCCATACCCGTTTTACTACCCATAGTAATAAAGTTATCTGATGCTCCACCCACGATACTAATCTGATTACCCGTACCGACTGTTATTTTTTTGTTTGGTCCATCAAGTACAATAGATTGGTCTCCCAATGACATTGATTTATGAGCACTTGATATTTGTAAATCACCACTATTTGCATCAAGTTCAAATGTTTCTGTTGAGATATCTACATCTTGGTCAACTTTAAAATGACCCGTTGAACCAACAAACGAAACTCGCGGTCTTGATACTGAATTTATATACCCAAGAAATATTCCTGTTTGTCCGTAACCCTTTGTAGATTGTCCAATACTTAAAAATGGACTTGAACTATTGGCGTGTACTAATAATTGGTCGTTTGTACCTAACGACATCGAAGCATTTGTGGATGATAATCTAAATCCAGTCGAAGTAATATTAATATCTGTTACATCAATATCTACATCAGAACCAGTAATTGAGAAATTACCATTATTAAATTTTATACCACCATCATCATCACCAAATCTAAAGTTACCATCGCCATCCATATAAATACCACTACCAGTTGCAAGTGTAATGGTGTGTGCTTGTTTTCCAATTCTTAATGTTGGGACTCCTGCACCCTCTAATATAACTCTACCATAAGAACCACTTTGTGCATTATGTCCAAGACTCATACTTGCTTCGGTTGTGGATAATTGTAATGTGGATGCTGCAATCTCAAGTTTTTGAGAATTAATATCTAAGTTACCACCATTAAATCTAATAAAATCTGTAGAATCTCCAACTGCAAATTCTGGGTCTGTGTTATTATTTGCTAACCAAAATCCTGCGGTTGTAGATGTAGCGGAATCTTTACCTGTTGCAATGTATCCTTGTGTAGATGAACCTACAATCTCAATTAATTGATTAGTAGTTTTACCAACTTTAATTTTATTGTTAGCACCATCAAGTATAATATTACCCTCACCCAATGACATAGAAGCGTTCGTTGAACTAATCTCTATATTACTTGCATCCAATTCTAATGAACCAACTTGGACTGTAAAATCACCATTGGTAAATTGTATCTTATCTCCACTTGCACTACCGATTAGGAAGTTAGCATCCCCGTCAAAGAATATACCATTACCACTATCATATCTTGTAGGTGGTGTTTGACCAAGTGAAATCTTACCAGTACCAGCAGATGATGCCGAAAATGTTGTGGTTTGTAAATCGAATGTATCAGATTTTAATTGTACTGAATTACCACTAGCATCAAATTTAAAGAAGTTATTGGAATCTCCCCTTACAAGAAAATCACCAGTACCATCCATGTAAACACCCTTACCAGTTCCTGCAATACTTGTATTGGGAGTTGCTCCAAGTGATATCATTCCACTATTTTGAGAAGAACTTATTATTAATGTTGAAGTTGCTAAATCAAATGTATCAGCTTTTATTTGGAATGTACCACCACTTTGTCGTATAAAGTTATTGGCATCTTTCATAAAATTGAAATCACCACTACCACTCAAGAATATACCTGCTGCAGTTAATGATGGTGAACCACTACCAAGTGCAATATTACCACCACCTGCAGTATTAATATCAAGTGTTGATGTATCTATTGTTAAATTCTTTGAGGCAATTTTAAAATCTGTACCATCAAATACTATATGTCCTCGTGATGATGAGTAGAAACTAAATTGTCCACTACCACTTAGAAAAATACCACTCTGTTCAAGTTTTACTGGTAATGTTCCACCCATTGCAATTACACCACCATTTGATGATGATACTCGTAAGGTATTTGTTTTTAAGTCTAATGTATCGGTATTGACAGTTAATGAACCAGCATCGGTTCTTAAAAAGTTTGTAGAGTTTCCAACTACATTTAATGCACCACCACCATCCATATAGATTCCTGCGGTTGAACTTGTTGGTGAATTTGGTCCACCACTTCCACCCAATCTTATAACACCAGTTCCACTATCCCCACTGCTATCTAATATTAATGTGGTTGCATCTAAATCAAATGTTCCAGCTTTTATAGTTAATGCAGTTGCAACTCTTCTAATAAAGTTTGCTGAATTACCTTGAAAATTGAAATCCCCACTACCACTCATAAAGATACCATCTGAAGTTAGATTTGCTGGTAAGGTATCTCCCATTGCAATAGTACCACCATTAGTTCCTACTAATCTTATACCACCATTTGAATCGGCATCATGTCCTAAACTCATTGATGCGTGTGTAGATGATATTGCTACATCTGTTGCATCTAATTCAAAGTTATTAACATCAATCTCAACACCACTTCCAGCAATCTTACCACCTGTAAATAATACTTGTGAACCACTTATATCTCCACTCGGGGTTACTTGAAAATTTGATGAAGAAATAAAATACGTGGCATCTGAAGCTCCATCTAAGTGAAATGAACTACCTTGTTTTAATTTTGTAGAATCTATTGTAAATCCAGCAATCTTACCACCTGTGAATAATACAGCAGAACCAGTTACATCTCCATCTTGTTTAACATTAAAGTTTGAAGATGATATAAACATAAATCTTCTATGGTCTGTCCCACCAAGTGCGGGTGAACCACTTATAAAAATATAATCAGTATGAAACGAACTACTATCCGTTGTGAATCCACCAATTAAACCTTGTGATGCAGTAATACTACCCTCAAACTTAGCACCACTTGCAAATAAAATACCATCTTTATCAACACCAAAATTTGGGCCCATTTTGATATAATAGTTATCTGGACTTTCTGTTGTTGGTGTGAAATCAAGATAGTATTCATTCTTTAATTGTGCAAAGGATTCTCCACTATCTGAACCAGGTCCTTGGTCGGTTTTATATATCGTAGAATTAGAAGCATCCATTGTGATATTACTACCACTAATCTTTCCCCCTACTATTTTCCAATCACCAATGTAACCAGCATTAGCGGTGATATCACCACTCATCGTTACACTACCCTCAGGTGTTAAATGGAAGTTACTTGAACTTATTTCTACATTACCACCACTACCACTTACGAACGCATTTGGTCCACCCATAAAGAATGTTGGTGTTTCAATTAATACCGCACTACCACTCAAGGTTGTTGTGCCTGTATTAAATATATCAATATTTCCACCACTACCACTAATGTAATTATCATCACCACCAAGATAGAAATTAGGTGTTAAAATATCTACATTACTACCACTCAAGGTTGTAGTACCTGATGAGAATATTTCGATGTTACCATTTGAACCACTTACAAAAGAACTACCAGCTTGTCCTAAGAAGAACTGGTCGGTAACAACTTCAAATGTGCTTGGGTTTGTTCTAAATTTTAAATATCTATCCTGTGAAGTATGGGCATCTACTATCTCTAACCCAACTCCATCGTAATCTTCACTTGCAGTTAATCTATCCCCGATAGAACCACTCCACAATAAAAATCCACCCTTACTTTCTGCTATAGTTTTATCAAATCCATTATATCCAATAGACCGTAAGAATGCAGAAGATACTCCTGCCATCTCAAAACCACTACCTTGTGTAGAACCAATGTACAATGAACCACTAAGTAAGTTATCCTCACCATCAATATTTAATGGTGCACCTGTAAATTCTATGTTTTGGCCTATCGTGAATGTTTCTGCAATATTATTATTTACATCATAAAACTCTACTAAGAAATCATATAAATCTGGTTGTTTGGGTAATGGATATGCCATCGGAAGTACTACCCTGAAGTAATCTGGATTAAAGTTTGTTTCTGCGTGTGGTCGTACAACTACATCATTTATAATTGCCCTACCAGCATTTAATTTAAATTTTAATTTAAGAGTTGGACCAATATCACTCGGTGTTATGAACGTAGTATAAATACCTGGTATTGAACCCTCATTTAAGTTATTATTCCCTATATCTACTTTACCTACTGATTGATATGTATCGGATAAAGTACCACCAATTAATGCTGCTTCCGATATTAATACATCTAAATCAAATTCCTTTACTACTTCACCAGTATCTTGTACTTTATCTTCTTTAAAATAGTATGCGTTAAATGTAACTGAATAAGGTACACCCTTTTCTAATGCAAAACTTCCTGAAGTAGTTAGTTCAACTGAAGAACCTACTGCATAGTTTGAACCACTAATTTCAATACCATCTAATATTTTACTATCATCTCGGGCAGCACTACCACCACTAAGTAACCAATAATTATCCACAATACTCTGTGTGTGAAAATATCCAATATTTAAAAATCCATCTACACTATATGGGTCTATTAATGTTTGTGGTGATTCAATCGTACCCTCGTGTAGTAATTCAAAATCTCCAAGTGAACCTTGACTCTTTCCATAAATTTTTGTCTTATAAACATCTCCACTAAATGTTCTTAAATTTGCGACTGTTACATCAGCAAAAGAACGATTGTGTGTTGCACTAAGTGATTGCTCAGGAAAAGGTGTATAAGACATTGTAACTTCAGATTGTCCACCCCCAGCAACTTCATCTGCTATAATTGGAACTGGTATTCTTTCTAACGTATCCCTTCTTGTAATGAAGAAATCATCTACTGGTACAATCGTTTCTTCATTTAAAACCTTTTTAATACTCGTATTGAATGAAGTAGGTACATCAAACTCTTCTGTTGGATATTTAACTAAATCAACTTTTGGTGATTTAATAGTTAGAGTTGCACCAATTAATGCACTCGATGCTTTATCCTTTGTGGTTTCATTTGATTCTTCAAGTTGGTGTATCCTCATTGAGAATCTATCTTGTTCAGGTGATGACCTTCTTACTAATCTCCCCCTTGACCTAAAACCAGAATTTCTAAATGGATTAGATTTTGATTTTTTACTTGATTTAAATATTTCATTTATTTGACCAATCTGGCCCAATCCCTCTGCTGTTGGATTCTTTGGAAATCCTGGTGGCGGAGCAATTGGTGCTGGTAGTGGTATTAAATCTGGAGCAGGATTTGCTTCAATACTACCACTCAATACAACTGAACCACTTGGTGCTAATTGTTCTATAAAAGGTTTAACAACTTCCGTGATAGTTACTCTTGGTTGTTGATAAAAGAAAATTGGTTGTGAATTAGGTAATGACGCATTAATAAAAATTGGCCTTGCATATCGTACATTATAAACACCTTGAAATTCTGGTGGAACATCCTCACCACCAAGACCTGCTATCATATCTGGGTCAACAATCGTATCGGTTATCTCATCTTTATTTGAATTTAATGCAGTTATACTATTATAATTCTTTTTAAGTTCCCCAACAATATACATAAAACCATCACCAGGTATAACATCATCATATACCTCTATTGATACACGGCGTGCACCACCCTCAAGATAATTTGTTATTGCTTCAGTATAGACAGTGTTTCCACCCGCATCTAATATTTCAACTTTAAGTTCTACATTATCTGCTAAGAATGGTGAGCCTGCAACTAAGAATGATGATTTACCTTGTGGTACTTGGTCTGGAAAGTCATAAACTTGAAAGTATTGGGAAGTTAACCCAGTCTCTTCGACAAGTATATCTATATCCTTTAAACCTTGATATTTGTTGATTCTCTTTAAGATTGCCATTTAAGTGTGTACCTCGTTATAAAAGTAGTCTTATATAAGTATTAAAATTTAAAATAATGATACTTATTTATATGTATAAGATAAGTATAAGGTAAGTATAAAAATGAAAAAAAGATATAACTTCACATTAGATGAAGATGTTATGGAATGGCTAAAGTATTATTGTAAAGAGAATAGAACTAATTGTTCTTCTTTTATCAATCAAACATTAGGTAAGATGAAAGGTGGCTCTACGCCTAAAGCTAAGATGCCATCAATCCCTACTAAATTTAACTGAAGAACTACCATTAACTTTCTTAATCTCTAATAGAGTATCAACAAAATCTCTCATAGTTTCTATGTGAGAAACGACCAATGAGAATTGAAATTCTGATTTCAAATATTGGAACAATTGTGAAACTGAATTTAAGTTCTCACTATCCATTGTTCCCCATCCCTCATCAATAGCAAGGAAGTTACTTCTCGGTAAATTACTTACATTCATTAAACCAACTCTTATTGCAAGAGAACTGATAAATCTTTCCATACCACTTGATAATTCTAATGGCCATACTCTATCATCATCATATACAATGTGAGTATCTATTTGTTTTCCATCCATATTAAACACAATACTAAAATCAACTATCTGTGCAAGAATATCATTTACTGCACCCTCGACTGTTGGTAATGATTTACTAATCAAATCATAAGGTACACCATCTCGTTTAATTGCTTCAAGTAAGTATTGGTATGCTTGATGGTCTCCCTCAAGTTCTTCTACCTTATCAATGTTATCATTAATCTGTGTTTCTTTGGTTTTAAGAACTTTTATATCTCCGTGAATAGAAGTTAATTTTTTACTAACCATATCTAACTGATAATCTAAATCATCATTGTTGTTTTGTAGATGGTCAATTGCTTGTGCTATCTGTTCATTGAATACTACATTTTTTTCTTGAGCGTTTGATTTATTAATATCACTTGTAATCAAGTTAAACTGAGTAGTTATGTTCTTCTGTTTTTCTTTTATAAGATTTATATTAGATGTAATGTTTTCTTGGTATCTTTGTTTTTCACTTAACTCACCCTCTAATCCATCTAAATCTTTTTTAAATGCACGAACCTTAAATTGTTTCTGTATCTCATCTTCCATCAATTGTTTCTTTTGAACATATTGTTGTGCAAGAAGTTTATCTTTATCAAGATTCTTTTTAGTTTCGATAGCATCCAATGTAAATGGATTACTCATACAATGTTCACAATCTTCATCGTGTGTTAAATTACCGAGTTTATCAATCTTATCTAACTTAACTCGTACTTCAGATTTTAACTTATCCAATTCTATTTGAAATAAATCTCGTTCTTCTTCCAACTTTTCTAATTGATAATACTTTTCTTCTACACCATCTTGTTGGTATATTACAATTTTATTCTCAATCTCTTTTACTGCTTTTTCAAAGTCATATTGTTCGGTTGAAAGTTCGTTAAGTTTTTCCTTGACATTATCTTGTAATGTTGTTAACTTAGAGTGTTCATCGTTTAAGGTTTTAATTGGTTTAAGTGTAATATCGACTGGTTTCAATCTTAAAGTTTCTTGTTTAATACTACCCATTATATCTTTGATTGATTTCTTTAATTCTTTCTCATCTTTCTTAAAATCTTTTTCTTTAGATTCAAGTAAAATTAAATCATCAGTTATTGTTGCCAACTCACTATCGTAATCTGCTTTCTTAAAATCTCTCAGAAGTGTATTCACTTCTTTAATATCTTCAGTTGCTTGTTGCCATAACGAATCAAATATCTTTAATCCCATAAATTGAGATAATAACTCTTTTCGTTCTTTTTGAGTTTTATCAATAAAGACTGTAGAGTTATTCTGTGAACTCATAGATGTTAAAATGAAATCCTCATAATTACCAATAACTCGTTTGATGTTATTTTGTGTAGTTCTTCGTTGGTCTCCATTTAATGATAATTTCTCACCAGTATCATCTATCATCCAAAATTCTATATCAACTTTGACATGTCCAGTCCTTAGATTCTTTTTACCTTTTTTCTCGATAAAATAATCTATACCATCTATCTCAAAATTAACTTTACAATGTAATGTACTTTTTGCTTTATTAATAATGTTATCTGCTTTGAATGTACGAGAACTTAAATCAAATAAGTTAAAACATAAAGCATCTAATAGTGCTGATTTACCACTTGCGTTTGGAGCAAACAATCCAATCATCCCATTTAACTTAGTGAAGTCAACTACATTATCTTCACCATAACTAAACAAATTACTAAACTCAAATCTCTTTAATTTCCAATTTACATTTCTTTGAATATCGGCTTCTGGTATAACTGCATTTAAATCAGTAAGTACTTTTTTTATCTTTATCATAGTATTATCATCAACAATATAATTGTTCTTTAAATACTCACTAATTAAATCAAACTGATAACCAACATTAGATACATCACCAATGTTAACTTTATTATCACGAATCTTATCCGTTGATAAACCATCTACTCTTGTAATAACTGATTCTTGAATCTTGGTCATCTTCTGAACCTTAGTCATTAATCTTTTTAATTGAGCAGGTTTCGTATTACTTACTCGTACACGAACTCGTGGTTTATTTGGTAAATCACTTAAATCTGGTAACTTACCATTATCAATATTAATCGTATAATAACCATAATCATTATGTATCTCTATATACTCCGATTTGCGGGCAGGAACATCCCAAAGTAAATAACCCTTACCTATATCCTCTCCGTGATTCTGTTGAACTAATGAACCACAATAAGATATAGTTTCTTCTTTATTTAAATGTTGTCGTTTATGAATATCTCCAAGTAATCCTAAATCGTATCCTTTGAACATACTCATCTTTACTTTACTTGGTAGTTTGAAACCTAAATCAGTTTCACTTCTATCGACTGTTCCGTGAAACAATACAACTTTAGTATTATCTCCTGGAATATCTTTTGCTTTGATATAATCTTCTTCTTTATCCCAAACATCCCATACTATAAAATCAGTATCTGCAAATGTATAAACACCTGTTCGTTTTAGATAATGTAGGTTTGGGTGATTTAGATTTTCTACGATAGGTGTTAAACAATCCATTCTGTTTAGATTATTTAAATTACAATCGTGATTTCCTGCAATGATAATTGTAGGACATATGTCTGCTAAATTTTTGAATAACCTTGATAACTGGTCAATCAACTCAGGTGACATCTCACACTTAGAATGAGCAATATCACCACCAATATATGCAACCGCATTATTTGGATTCTTTTTTACTTCCTCATACAATCCATTGAATACTTCTTCGTACTCTCTGTGTCGTCTCAAGTTCCTAATCTGTATGTCGGAAATATGGTGTATATGCTTTAATTTACGAAAGGGAACTTTAACTTTTTCTTGAATCAAGAATACTCCTTTAGTATCTTTTTTACGCGTGGTAGTTTTTTGCTTTCACAAGTAATATCCCACGCGAATACTTTGCCATTTTTCTTATAATAACTATCTTTCGAAATTCCCAAAAACACTTTTATTTTTTGATATGCTTTAGAATTAGTTATATGCACTCTATAATACCCATCACCGAACTTCCATATGTTATCTTTTATTGCCATAGATTTTCATCCTCATCAATTGTTTAAAATCAACCTCATTAGACGATATCAGTTGGTCTATCATTTGCAAATAACCTAACTCACTTGGGTCTTTACCTTGTAACTTTACGAACCTTACATCGATATCCAACGCAGTTAGTTTAGATATTATTTCCAACGACGACTTAAATGCGTCATCGTCTAATGAAATAAATACCTGTTTGACTCGCTTTTCGACTATCTTATTATAAAGTTTAGGTAAAATTGTTTTTCCGAATAAGGGAATACTATTGTTTTTGATGGCCATAGCATCAAATACACCCTCACAAAGTATAATCGGTTCATCCCAATTCACATATAGGTCAAATCCGATGATATCCTTTTGTACGGGTGGATTCTTATACTTCATCCCGCCTTGATAGAAATCCCTACCAACGAAATAATTTAATACTCCATCACTATCATATGATGGTATAATAATTCTATTCTGATATGTACCACTTAAACAATACCCTAAATTATATCTGATAATATCATCAAAAGATAATCCTCTCTCCATAACAAATTTTAATGCGTGTAACTTCTGTACTGAATCACCACCATTCCATAATGGTTTACATTCTTTGGGTAAGGTTACCGCGATTTCCTTTTTATCATCTTTCTTTTGGTAATATGTACTACCAGTAGCATCACTTAATTCTTTATATAATATATGATTTGCATTTATCTGTTTGAGTAATTGAAATAGATTATGTCCACCTTGATTACTTACCCAACAATGCCATTTACCAGTCTCTATATTGACTTGTAATTTTTGTTTATGATGTGAAACAAATGGTGACCAATACATATACTCATTTGTTTTCTTTAATTTTGTACCCTTAGATTTTAATGCTTTATCTAAGATGTTTATAACTAATTGACTCAATTATTCCCCATTACTTTGCATAATCTTTATTATTATAATTCTTGTGTTGATTTTCTATACACCACTTCTTTTGTAACCTTTTTAATTTTTTGTTTCCATACTCAGTAAGTTCTCCATTCTCATCAGCAGTTTTATCATCACCTAACATCTCTTTCAATATCATAATCGAATCAATACTCGTTACATAAGTATCATCTACTTCATTACCATTTGAATCTATTGATATTACACTCATTTAATAAGTTCTACAAATTCTTCTAATTCTATTACTGCGTAGGTCTTTGACCTATTTCTTTTGAACACTACAACTGGTGTACCCTTATGAGAATATTCTTCTGCTTGTTCTAAGGCACTCCATATATTTAATTTTTCGTGATTCTTACACTCGAATGAGTATGGTATAAGTTTACGGGCTGCAGGTGATAACTGAATATCCTCTCCACTTTCACCCATCGTTGTGGATTTAATATCATCTGGTTCTAATTGTTTAAAATTTTCGAGAAGAAGTTCTCTTACGGAATTTTGTAGGCGTTTGCCTTTGTTTTTTGCTGAACGAGTTTTCATATGAAACCAAAGTTAATAGTTATATTATTTAAAAGCTTTTAATTATTAGTTATTAATAAATATATTATAAATCTCTCAGAATGTAATTTTTATTTTTTAATTGGACGTAATAATTTCAGAGAAAAATAAGGTTGTGATTTTTCTTAGAACCTTTAATGTTAACATAACTATAGTTAATAATATATATCAGATAGAAAACTCAAATTAGAATTTATCTTTCCATTTTCTATTATATTCTTGTTTAGCCCAATTCTCAGCTTTCTTTTCCCACTTATTATCGTGATATCTTTCAAAACCTTGTACATCAGCCATATCATCTGCTTGTTGATACTTCTTCAGAAACTTTTTCCTACCATATTTCTTAACCATATCAGCATGATGAATTTCGTGTAGAACACTTACAATAAATTCCTTGACATTCTTGTAGGATTTTCGTAAATTAATAATATCTTTATCCCAATCATAATCACCATCATTATTACCCTTTACATTAAATTTTACTTTACTTCGTAATCCATAGTATTCAACTAATTCAGATGCAATGTATTGAAAATCAACTCGTTCCATCAGTAGATGTATTGTTGCTAGTTTAGGTATCATTTTATTCTCCTACTTTAATCCGTTGAATAATGCTTTAGCAACTTTCTTTCCATACTTCTTATCAGATGGATTAGGTCTTGTAAACCTTTTTTTGTGTTTTGGTTTTATGGTTTCTGTATAAACCATAGATTGTAATTCAATCAATTCTTTTAATTTTATCATCTTCCCCACTTCGGTTTGTTATCAACCTGTTTAGCTTTCCATTTTTTATGTTGATTGGCGGTCCGACCTTCAATCTTCCATTTCTCATTTAATTTTTGTTTTTTTGCTTTTCTTGATTTTGCTGCTTTACTTGGCACTTGATTTTCCTTTAATTAACATACTACTCTCCCTTATTAATCATCTGCATGTTCTAATAACTTATTATCATTCTCTTGGTTATTAAACCAGAAATCAACAACTTTACTGAAACTTGCTATAAACCCACCTAACAACACCAATAGAATTTCCTTCCACTCTGGCATTAGGTCTTTTCCCTCTCCGATATAGAATAACATTAACATCAGTACACTCATAAATATCACCATAATAATTAAAGATACGTACCACTTTCTAGCTTGACGATATTGTATAATCCCAATCAACTCTTTATTAATCCAATGTTTTTGGTCTTGGCGAGTGGTTGCATCGTTTAACTTTGCTATTTTCTTATCAATCATTTCCAATCCCATATTTTTAGTGCATTATAAGTTACACCGAACCCAATTACGGGTTCTGTTAAACCAGTACTCTTATCGTATTGAACTCCTACAAATGGTCCAACACTAATTTGGTTTTTTGGTGGTTTAACTTTTATTCTCTGTCCGTCACCACCACTCATATAAACACTATTACCACCTGATTCCCAAACTCTATCATCGTTATACACCAGATATTCGTGTTTACCAACTTGGTCAACCAAAGGTGCACCAAATTGTAATCTACCATCAAACCCAACATTAGTTTCTGAATCTACTATTGCGTTATTCTGTAATTTATATCCCATTCCACCAAACACTTTCATATAAGCATCTTGTGAACCGAACTCAAACTGAAATGGAATTGTATTCATATATGCTAATCCCAATTCTATTCCAAGACTATCGAGGTCATCTTTCAAATTTTTAATTTTCTGATTGTACTCGGTATTCCATTTTACTTGTTCGTAATATTTTACTTGTAAATCTTGAAGTTCATTGTGTTGGTCATTTGATAATTCCCTCAAATACTCAACCTCTTGATTTAAAGTATCTATCTCAACTTTATTGACAGTTATTAATTCTTCCTGTCTACCTGAATCTTTGGTTAAAAAATCCATTTCTTGTTTGGCGTAATAATATCTTATACCCACAACAGCAAGTACAATCAAGATGTTTATTACAACACCAAGAATCGTATCTTTTCTAACCATTATTCAAGTGTAGATATTGCATTATCAATAGCTTTTCTAACTGCTCCACCCAACTCTGTTTTGTTGAATGGTACATCTTCAGAAATTTGTAATCCTGTCGCTGTAATTGTTGTTGCAATTTCACCCTCACCCCTCGATGATTTAACTATACCAGATTTGGTGTTTTCCATATTCACCAATAACCTAACTTCTGTTTTAGTACTTCTACGATTAAATAATCCTACAATACTAAATGCTTCATTAGGTTTACCAAGATACACTACTTCTACTGATGCTACAAAATCTGCATTATTATCATCAGTTAAAATATACCTTGTATCTGAAAATGATTCTTGTAATAATTGACGGATACCGAATGTTATTCTGTCATCCTCAACTACTACTTTTTCAGAAACACTAACAAACTCTGATATTCTTAAAGTAGGTCGTTTTAGATTACCCTCACCAATTATTGATGGTGTTGGTAAATCCTGTCCGTTAATCATAGACATACATGCCCATCCTAATACAAATCCAAAAAGAAATCTTTTTGTAATTTTACCCATTTTCTTCTCCTTAAAAGTAAGTTCCAAATAATAAACTATATGTTTTACTTCGTTCACCATAGTCATTTACGACTGTATTTATTCCCATAGAGAAACCAAGATTTAATTTAAATGCTTGGCCCACTTTCCAATCCATCGAAATGGTAGGAAACATTATTATTGGACTTCTCAGTAATAAATATCGTTCACCTCGATTATTACCATCATAATATCTCAGTAAAGTATATGCCATATAATTACTTATTAACAAATCCGCATTACGGAATTTGAATGGATATGTAATACCATATACTATACTAACATTAGCAAAATTATATTCACTAACATTACCATATGTTGCTGCCAATACAATTGCTTCTGACATTGGTTTTTGTAGGGATTTTGCGTAGGATACCGAAGCTAACCAATCCCACCCCTCAAAAGTTTCAAACGCTAAGACAGTACCATTCCATTGTACATTTTGTTTCTTAGCTTTAAATTTAAATCCTTGTCCGTATGTTATCGAACCCTTTCTTAAATCATCTGTAAAATTAAAATTCCCATCGTGTGTTCTACCACCATCAAAACTTTCTTTTGTGTAAACACTATTAAAAGAAGTAATCCACTTACCTGTTAAGGAATCTCGTGTAGTACTCTGTATGGCGTAATTTACCTGCGATGCATCAACTGATATATCATCTGTTTTACTAAATTGAGATGCCACACCACTGGCAATTACTGATGATAAAACCTCTTCTGCAACCCGAACTGCACACGGAAATAAATCTTCAAAATCATTGTAAACTGATTCCGCCCACGCTTCTAATTCACCATTTAAAACTTGTTCAAATGTAAAATATCGGGTACGATTATAATATGTAACTTGAAATCCACCACTATCATCTTCTTGTAGTGAATACGACTCCTTAATCGTTGTCTGGTTACAGGGGTCAATATAACTATAAAAAAAAGACTGGGCAGAAACCGAGCTACAAAGTACTACTAAGTATAGAAATTTCTGCCACATTCATTTTGTTACCAACCCTTTCGGTCAATTGCTCGTATTGCATTAACAACAGCAGTTTCCATTGCCTTGTTACCTGCAGAACTTAAAGAACTTTGATTAAACTCCATGTTAGGATTCTTTAAAAATCCTTGGCCTGTAGTTTTAGCTCTACCTTGTCCACTACCAACAACATACTGGGTGTTTTCTAAATTAACTAATTTAACTTGAATACCTATAATGGTTTCATTACTTGTTATTATTTTCCCACCTTTTATATCCTCAGTAAGATTTACTGCGAAATCATAAATGGTAACATATCCCCAATACTTGGCAACATCAATTTTTGCGTTGTTTGCTTTTAAATCATTCAACATCATTAATTGATTATCTCTGTCGGCCTCTATCAAATTGAATCTTCCTGTATAAGATGCCACATTTTCCATTTCTTGTGTAAGACCAAATGCAACCCTTTTTTCTGCAAGTTCTGGATATCTTTCTTCGAGTTCTTTATTAATTTTTAACTCTACTATTTTTAATCCATCAACTTTGGTAATTTCTACCTCATCCAATGATTTCTGCTTTTCATACTCACCAACATATTGTTCGGTAGATACTGATGCAGCACACCCGTATAAACCTATTAGTAACAATATTGAGAATATCTTGTTCATTTTTTTCTCCTATTTATCTGAAATCCGATAACGGGTCTTTCAGTAGTTTTTCCAATCGTTTAATCTCACCATTTAATTTATCAATCTCATTTTCGAGTTTGATAATATCACCATCATAAGATTTAATCTTTGGGTTTTTTAGTTTATCAACTTTCTCACGAAGATATTGTAACTCACCATCATATCCTGTAAATATCTCATCATACTTATTGAATTTTTCTGTTACGATTTCGATATCACTTGCATCTGCAAAACCTGTAACTACTTCTTCCAACGAATCAATGCGGGCAGTAAAACTATACCAACCAGCAATAGCGGTAGAAAGAAAAGTAACAATAGCAACAATGTTATTAATCGATAATCCAAACTTTTTTCCTTTAATCTCTTCAACGAGATTCTCCGCATCTACTATGTCTTTTGCCATAACTAACTCCTATTTTTAACATTCACAGCAAGAGCAATTACAACTCTCACATTCACATTGTTTACACTCACACATTTTATATCTCCACATTTATGGTTAACTGAAATGTATTACTTAAAGGAAAGGTTTCATCACCATTGATGTACCCAACCCCTACTCTGTAACTATCTACTTTAAATCCTAAACCAACTGAAGAATAATTTAGTTCGTGAGTTACATCATTAAAGTATCCAATGTTAAAATCCATTAAATTCTTGTATTGATATTTTAACCCTTGACCGTGTGTATGATATCCATCATACAAATTCCATTGGTTGTAAAATCTAAAATCTTTTACTGGTACTGAAAACCCTACATTAACACTTGTAGGTACTTCTGTTTTCCAATCATTAAATTTTGGTTGATATCCAAAGTTTTGAATTGCTAAATCTAAATCAACTCTACTCCATAGATTTTTAAAGTGTACTCCAGCATCTACAAGTATACCAGTTGCTTTATCAGTATGTAATGTGTGGTTAACAATTTTACCACCAAAACCAATAGCAATGTTTTCTACTTTTTTTCTTTTGTGTTCTAATTTAGTACCCCACCCTACATATGCAACAAGTGAGTTAGGACTAAATTGTCCTGATATAGTTCCATTTATATCTGCAACATTTTGTTCACCATAATCAAAGTATAGTAAACTAAATGTTAGATTTTTATATCCAGCACCAACATAGTTATATCCCATATCATCTGTAATATTAGTTAACCAATTTACTCTTGTAAAACTTAAATCAACTAAACTATCTGTATCAAAATACGCACGAGCAGGATTATGAAATGCCAATGATTGGTTTCCTAAACTTGCTTCTTCTGCTGTTGGTGATAATGTTAATATTCTATTAACTTGTCCAAATAAAGAACTGATTAATAGTAAACTTAATAATATTTTTTTCATCATCTTTTCCTACTTCACGACCGTGAATTTGTTAGCTTTAATTCTCTTATCTGTTTCAAGAACAAATATATAAACACCTGGTTCTAATACTTTATGTTCTTGATAAACACTTTCTTCTGGTAACCAAGCACCTGGTGTGTTACTAAAATCAAATGTATGAATACCTTGTGAAACTGGTTCATCTAATAATTTACCAACATATTGTCCCATTGAATTTAAGATGTATATTTTAACATCAGTTAACTCATCTACATAAAATTGGAACTTTGTAGTTTCATTAAATGGATTAGGATAGTTATAAGTTATCTCATCATCATCTGGTTCTCCACCACCAAATGCCCAATACTTATTCCATACTAATATTTTACCATCTTGTTTATTTACTAATAAATCTTGACCACTTGGATTACCAGCTACACCTTTACCAACAAATTGTACATCTGCTTCAGTCCACTCTGAATCAGGAAAATCTGCTTGGAAAATCATATTCAATGCAATCATAGGTTCATTAATCCAATATTGTTGTGGTGCATTACCTGGTGAATAATCCATACCACCAAACGATACTTTCTGATACCCTATATCATCAGGTTCGTGTACATTTACATAAGTAAACCACGGGCCTGGAAGAACATCTGTTTTCATATCAATAAATGTTAACTGATTGGTATTGAATAACACCTCGAACTCAAATCCAGCAACATCAATATTTTTTAATTGGTCTGGTGTAATATAAAATGGTACTTCTATTTGGTCACCACTTTGTACTCTGACAGTTGAATCTGCTGGCATTGAGAAAAATACATCTGGAGTTTGAGTAGCAATTTTATTTGCCCAAGTACCTGGTGCACTTCCGTTACCCCAACGATAGAATGTTGTTCCATTTACATCTATATACCCATCTGCATCATTACCTGGTTCTTGTACTTTAGTACCAGTATTATTAATATCTCCTGTAAAGAAATATCCCCAATCAGGTAAAGTTAAATCTGGATTAGCATCACTACCATATGTAGAGTTACCTGCACCTAATGTTACACCCAAAGTATCTAACCCAGTCTGAATTGTATTCATCAATGGATTAGTAACTTCAATCACTCCAAAGTTCAAATCTTCATCTTGGTCAAAATCATCATCCTCATAGACTGTAAATTCGTATTTCTGTGCTCCTAAATCTTCATACCATTCATATGGAAATGGATTACCATTTTCTTTTAATGTATCAATCGTACTCCAATTCTCATATGAGTTTCCATTTAAGTGTGTATAGTTTTCAAATATACCTGAAGTATATGCCCATAAGAAATAAGCATCATTTAATTGAAATACATCATCACCATCAACATCACCAATAAAATATTCAACTGCATCTAAAGTATCAACACCTGTTACTGATTTCCATTTGTTACTTTGAAAATTAAATGCAGCAATAGCATCATTAATATTTGTAATTGCATATCTATCAAGTTCGTATTGTGTATGTGTACCTATATCATCATCTGCATCTGGTGGATAAAACGATACACGATAGTAATTATTTCTTGGTAATTGAATATTAAAATATCCTCTATCATCAACAAATGTAGAATCATAATAACTAATTCCTAAGAAACCCTCACCTGGTAAAGTTTGTGCTGCAGTAGTTCCTTGGTCATCAAACCAAAATGTAGATGTTCCATCACCGATAACATCATCAGTAGTGGTTTCATCAGTATTACTTGTCTCATCATCTATATCCTCAATGTTATACCAATTAGAAACACTACCTGGATTACTTTGGTCAAGTTCAAATACAACTTTCCAATAAGGATAAGTTCTATCATCATTAGTACCATTTCTTTGTGCGTATCTAAAGAATCCCTCAACATCTAAAAGTTTTGGATGTAGTGTGATATCTCCACGAGCACCACCATCATCAGTTTCGTCCGTTCCCCAATTACCATCGATGTAAACCTTGTAATCTAAAAGATAATCGTCTGAAGCGTATGTGTAGTACCCAAAACCACCATTGTATAATGTTGGAACTCTAAACGATTGTGGTGAAAAATTATCTACTACATCTTCTATTTTAAAATTTAATTTTATTAATTGTTTTTGTACACCATCACCACCACCAAATTCAAAAGTATTTCCATTGTGTGATACCATAGTGATTCTTAACCAATCATATCTATTATTGTTTTCAGATATTTCACCATCTGCAGTTTGAAGTGAATCAATATATCCTACATTAGAATAGTGTACAACTTCATATGAGTAATCTGCTCCTGCAGTTGAATCTCCCTCTGTTGCACTTGATAAGTGAGAACCCTTTAATACTTCTGTATCATCGTGGTCCCAATCAATTAAATCATTGTCAAAAACTATATCTAATCTAAATGCTGTTATATCTGCACCATTATCATCAAGTGTAACTTCCATTGTCATCACACTATCTCTAAATGCATCAAAGTTATTGTTATACAATGCAGGATTATCTTTATCATCTGCAAGGTATGTTTGTAGTTGGAAAGTTTCCGATTCTCTCCACCAAGTTTTTGGTAAATTATATTCGCCTGTTTGTTTGATTCGGATTATCGGCTCTTGTGCCCACGATAGGGAAATTACCAATAATAGAACCAACGATTTTAAATAATTGGACATTTAAAATTCCTTATATGTTGTTATTCTATCTCTATGTTAACCTTCCGCTCGCGGGTATGCTACGGATTAAATTTTGGAACTCTTCGTTCCAATAATAAATATAATATATTTACAAATTATACATCAAATCTAACAACTATCGAAGTTTGTGTTTCTTTTGATAATTTGACTGGTTTAGCTAATTTACCAACTACCAATAATTCATTACTATCATTATACAAACCGACTGTTGTTAGATAAGGTTCGAAATCTGAATGTGTTACGAAACCCTCATACTTTGTTGCTGCATTATATTCTTCTTTATAACTCCCAGTCCCTTGTCCTGTAGGGTTAGAGTTGGGTGGAAAGAATTGTGAAATATTTTTACTACCCTTTCCTATAGATATACTACCACTTCGTTCAAATGTTGAACTTATATTTGTTGTGGCATTATATTCGTTTGGTTCTAACGTAACAATATATTCATATTCGTATATTGTTTGTGTAGATTTATATTTTAAATCGTGTCCAGTATCAGTTCCAGCATTCCACAATGAACCTGTATCTGTGATTACTATCACACCATGTTCGTAAAAAGCATTTCCTACTTGAGAACCACTTCCGTTTGCATCTGCTTTATCATAATCCCATGATGATGATTTGTAAGCTGCAAAACTTGATGAGTAATTGTAATCGTAAATATTACCATCACCATCATCTCTTAAATCATAAGTAATCCCACCAGTAGTTACATCCATTTGGATACTACCAGGTTTTACTTTTTCACCAAATAAGTTTCTTGGTATTGTGAATACCCTTGCACTTCCGTGTAATACTTTTTTTGTTTTTGTGTAATTGTTACTACCGAAAGTTCTAAATGGTTCATCATTTTCATAATACGCATTCTTAATCATAAAATAATTTGGAATATCGTAATATGTACCAAACTCAAATCCACCACTTGCCTCAACATATCTTCCGAAACTTTGAGATGCGGCAGACCCAGTCATAAAATTATGAATAGAACCACTAACTGCTTTTAAAACAAGATGTCCACTCCCACTACTAATATTAGTGAGAGTGAAGTTTTTAAAAACTTTAAAAGGTTTAATTGACTTATCAGATGGGTCAATGTTTTTTAACATTATCCTTCCCCTTTAGAAGTCAAGTTTTACTTTTATAATAGCTTCTCTTGAATATGATTTTAATATTGGTTTACTTAATTTTGCAACTGCCAACAACTCATTATCTTCATTATAAAGTCCAACTTGTGTAATGTACACTTTAGGGTCTTTAAAGAATGTTGAGTTTGTTAACGAACCATCTGAACCCGTAAAGAAAGTTGGGTTAGAACTAAAGTTATACTTTTTATTATTAACCCTACAAAAGAAATTAGTAGAATTAATTTCTTCTTCTCTACGAACTTGGAACTTTGTTCCAGTTACAATTTTATTAAAGAACTTTTTAGGATTATCATCAAATGCATCGGTACTTCTTGCAGTACCCATTCCAGCGACGTCATCCATATGTGTTGCGTTTAATAGTATAATCCCCAAATCAGGATAAAATGCTCCAATTGCTCCACCGGTTTGTGAAGTTGCTGCAGTTTTAATAACACCAGTTCCAGTCTCTAATGAACCCGAAACAACATTATACACTCTACCACCTTCATTGACTGTAGGATTATTTGTAGCACCACTATCATCAATCAAGTGTGTCGTACCAACTTTAATTTCCCAATTACCAGGGTCAATCTTTTCTCTCATTCGTGCTCTGTTAAAACTAACAAAGTAGAAATCTTCAGATGCCGATGGTGAACTTGTAAAACTAAACTTTTCTGTTAATGGTGGTAACAATACATTAGAAAATTGTCTATACATTGTTGCAGAATCTCTACCACCTGTTGTTAACTTTGTGGTGTTTCCTGCCGAACCACTTCCGTGAAAGTGAGCATATCCCAACGAAAATTGAATTTCTGCTGTTGTAGAATTAGTAGCGGGGTCTTGATGATATATTGATAAGTGAGAACCTGTTACTTGTCCTTGTGAAGAAGCAGTATAGAATGCGGTCATTGTTCCACTTCCACCACTAAAAATACCACTCGATATTTTAACTCGTTGGTTTTCCACTACATCATTTGAAAAATCGAATCTTGTAAATACTGACATCATCTACTCCTTATAGTGTACTCTGGTCGGCTTTTATCGTAACTGCCACATTGTATGTAGCACCTGTTGATAATCCCACGACCGTTATATTGGTTGAAGTATCTGCTGTTACTGAACGAGAAACAAGATTTACTGATTGTCCAGATAAAGTGATTGAACGCTTTCTCTCTTCTTCATTTAGGAATACTGGTGTTGTTGCACCTGTGTTCATTTGTAAATCTGCTATATCTTCTTTTTGTATGAAATCAAATTCCGACGCCAATGCTGCTCCTCCAAATCTTTGAGCTGGTCCAAGTTTAGTTTTTCTACTCTTCTTTCTCGTTTTCTTCTTCTTAATGATTACTGGTGTTAAGTTAGCGATAGTAGCATCGTGTAATACGAAACTATATCCTGCTTCTGCATCACTACCATTTCTTGTATTTGGTGTAATGGTCTGTGTAATACCAGGGCCATTGAAAACCAATGATGGTGATGGAACTTCCAAGATTGGAAGTTTCGCAGTATTCTTTGGAAGAGATACTAATTTATATCTTAATATTTGGTTCTCATCTACAAATGCTTCTAATAACGGCATGTTTTCAATTACTGCCCCGTAATAATTAGAACCATTAGGATGAGCGGTATCCCATAGTCGATAATCTACTTCATCGTCTGCTAAAGCAAATTTCGTTATTTTGAACTCGTCTTGACCTCTTGCGAGTAATTCTCGACCTTTCTTCGTAAGAACGGCATCGACGGTTACACTTGTGTTATTTAAAAATCCCATTGTTTCTACTCCTATTGATTTGAACTAAGATGGATTGCGTTCATTATATAAATATAAGAATCCAAAGTTTTTACTCAACTTTTAACTTAGAATCACCAGGTTCTTGTGTTACCAACCTTGAAGGTGTAGTAATCGTTATTTCAACTGGGTCTAATCCATCCATCGTGTTGCTTTTTGTTAAATTGCTACCTTTATAGAATAACCTAAATAGTGATGAATCAAGTGCTACACTCGTGTATGAACTTCTTTCGTATGATGCACTAAATTGGTAATTCCCATTGTACTCTGTATGATATCCATATCCCTTTGCTATTGAATCCGATAATGAACTCGTATAGTAAGGAACTTTAATATCATTGTGTTCTGATAATCTTGAAGCAGTGATAAAAGGTTGAACCGCTTCTTCAAATGTTATATCTATATCACCAAATGTAATACTTGCTGTTGCATAAAGTGATTGGAATGGTGTTCTTGGGTCTATCTCTGCTATCTTATTTAATGTTGGATTCCCAAGTATTCCAATTGAACCACTATCCATTGTATATAAATTAATTTCAGCTTCATATAAAGGTAATGTACCAGAAAGTGTAAATGGATTAGGTGCTGCAGAACTACTTAACCTACTTGATAATTGTATTCCATCTCCAAATTGATTAGCATTTTCATAATATGTATTTTCGAAACTTGGTACTTTACCCACTACCTGTTTACTTCTCTCTAAAATATTTGGTTCTATTAATAAACCAAGTGTTGCATTTGTTCTTGCTGGGACCATATTCCTTAATTGACTCCAAATACTTCCATCAAAGAAATGTATGATTCTCATATAATCCCAAAAGTTGTTTGAACGACTATACTTTTTCCAATACTCTCGCTGTACTCTCTCTAATCCTCGATAGGTATCCGCGTATTGGTCTCTTGGGTCACCAATTTCATTATCAAGGTTTATATCTGCTAATGAATACATTATATCTTCATTTATTACATCAGTAGGTGAAAAGAATATACCGAGTTTATTACTATCTATAGGTGCGTAATCCATTGACGATTGTTCAACTCTAATGTTTGATGATAAGTTACCGCTTAGTTTAGTTGCCTCACTTCTAATCTTTGTTGCGTTTCTTCTTTGAGGTCCAATGTTGGGAACTCTTAATTTTTCTTGGTCTACTAAGCTTCTAAATGGATTACCACTAAACCCAACTGCACTAGCACTTACATAATAACTTGTAGTGTAAGATTTATCATCGATGGATTCTGGTAAAGCATTTAAATCAGTATTATCATTTAATGGTAATCTGAATATCATATTATCATACGCAGAACTTGTTGTATTTCCATTATAACTTTTTGGTGCTTGGACATGATTATCAAATGCACTTTGTGATAATGGTTCACTCCACAATCTAAACTCCATCATTGAACCACTAAACCTTGTACCAAATTCTCCGTTACCACCTATATAAAATGTACCATCAGTATGGAACGCATTATTAAATGCTGCTCCAGCAGAAGCATTTCCATCTATACTTACACTCTCACTTGTTTGATATAAAATAACTTGCCTTGTAGCATCATATTGTTTTGATGTTAACTGATATGTTATATCTTGTGCGTTTGCATCTGTTACTAAATCTAATCCACTCTGTGATACGCGTGTTAACATCACACTCCACATATCATTATTATAAAATGGTTGTAGTGATGATGTCATAAATTGAATACCTGTTGATGCAGATACACTAAATCTTAACTTACCATAAGAATCGGTTGCTCCGTTATCTTGTAATTGGATTGCAAAACTATGATTACCAACACCTTTCTGAACTATTGTCATATCTTTTGATGTTGGTGCTCTAAATCTAAATTCTAAAGTTTCTGGTTTGATTCCACTTGTACCATCATCTTGCCAAGGAAATTGTAAATACTCACTTGATTTAAAATCAGCAGCATAATTAAATTTTCTTTTTATTTCGTAACTGATACTATCATTTAAATCTGGCCCACCATATTCTCTAATTCTTAATATTGAACTCGGAATACCATAACAATTTATCAATCCTTTCATTGCTCGTTGGTTACCTTTGTTCTTCATAAAGAATGGCATATTGGCTAAAATTCTTTTCCATATTTCTTCGGTTACAGCTTCTTGTGGTGATTCATATTTATCTGCACCACTTTCGGTTTTACCTAACAAATATTCGGGTAAGATAACTAAATCATTTCCGCTATCAACTTCAAATCCCATACTCTTCGCTACTTCGCGAACTATATCTTTTGAAATACCCTCTGATAATTTATTACTTCGCTCATTGATATCTGTGAAGTGTCTAATATAAGACCATATCTCATCAAATTGTTGTCCAGTCATATCCATAAAATCTAAGAATACTTTATTCTCTGTATCGCTCGCCACATGAAGTGGTAAATTATTTACTAAGCTATTTTGGTTATAAGTATCAAATTCTTTTGCGTATCCAGTCCAAGTATTAAACCAAGTAGTAAATGTTGAACCACTTGTATGTTCTAACACAAAGTCTGTACCATCTTCTCTTGAACCACTTGTCTTAGGCCAAGATGCATCATAAAACTCACCAAGTGAACTTGTTGAATAACTTGATGAGATAGTATATAGATAATTTTCATATGGGTCAAAACTATTTATCACTTCTCGTTTTCTCATATTAATACTAGCACGAGTATCAGCTGATGAAGATATATTTATTAAATTATGTGAATCTACTTTATATCCCTCTAACAATGTTATTTTCTTTTTAAAATTTCTAACTCTATTTTCTGCTCCACCAAAGTTAATAAAGTTTCCAAATCCATAATCCGTACGGTCTAAGCCAATTGCATCAGTTCGTTTAGAATAATCAATTGATAGTTGTACATCTAATAAACTACTTGAGTGTATGTAATTTGTTATATCATCTTGAACTGAAGTATCAGTTCCAATTAAATCATCATACCTTTTATAATTAGTACCTCTAAAATTGATTGGATTTGTTGTTGAGTTTAAATTTGGAACTCTTAAAAATAATACTTCAGGAGTTTCCTCTACAAACTTTGTTAATCTTACCATATCTTCGTATGGCTCCATCTTTTCTTCTACGAAATAAACTAAATCATTTTTCTCAATCGTCTCTGGTAATGGTGAATATGTTTTAATATATCGTGCAGTTCTATCTGCCACATCACGTATCGGTAATTTCCTATCACTATCAGGAAGTGATGATTTGGGTGCATCAAGTATATTTATACATAAGTGATATCCCTCTTTAGTAACCATGTAAGTATTTAATCTGGTTACTTTATTTTTTCTAAAAGTTAAAAACATATCAGTAAATACATCATTAAATCTATCTTCACCACTATGGTCTGCTTTATTTGCTCCTTCTTCATATGAAGTATCAACTCTTATTCTATTATAATCCATTATCTCAACAACCTTAGCTGTAAAATCAACGGGTACTTGAGTGAACACATCAATTGGAACTAATTCGTTTTCAAATGTTACGACAGTTTTAAATTTTAGAATAGACTCTTCATCAGTAGCAAAATCTTCAATTATTTCTTTTGTAATTGGTCTTGGTTTTACATCAACAATATATTCGTTATCTGGTTCAAGTGGTGGTGCCGTAAGTCTTTCTTGTGGAAAATCTTCATCTTCTGGTATGTTATTAATTACTTCTTCAAGTATTTCTTCCAATTCATCATCAGCCTGGTATGCGGTACCTGAACCACCTCCACTACCACCCCCATCTTCAAAATCTTCAGATAATCTTAACATATTAATTCTTTTATCTCTATTCTCTAAGAAATGAGTAATACTATTCCACTTACCAAGTGTTGCAGATGTTACATTATTAGCAATAATAGTATGATGTTTATCCAGTATTAGATTCCAAACATCTAATGCCCCAGCTTTAAACTCAGTACCAACTTCATTTGCTAAGTACCATTTACCTTGATGTTTAATTGGGTGATGGTCTGTAGTGGTAAGATTTTTGTAACGAACTAATTTATCTCCATAAGGTCGATTATCCTTAACTACCTTTAATACTTTTGCGTAACCTTGTTCGGTTTTAACTTTCATACCAGGTCTCATCATCTTGATTGGAATGGTACGATTATTACTTAATTTAATTTTTGTATCCCCAGTAAAACAAACACTTCCGTAATCATCCCTATCTCTATAATCTTCGTAATCTTGGTCAGGACCGGGTGTTGTTTCTAATATTTCTCGTACTGCAACAGGTTCTTTATCGATAGTAGTTTTTACAATATCATTGAATAATACTTTTTTATCAGTAGGTTTGGGGGTATTTCTATTTCCTTTATCAACTAAAACTTGAGTTTCTTTTTTAACCTTAATCTCTACCATTTTAGTTTCGGTTAGTGTGTATTCATACATACCCTTAATAATAATATCACCACCCACCATAGCATCCGTGAACCCTCTTTCGGATTCACCAGGAGTAAGTATTAAGACATTACCATCAGTTTTGTCAAATCTGATTGTTCCAGCACCAGAACCACCTTTTCTATTTGGAACATAAACAAAATCTTTATTTATACCAGCAAAATTCTTACGATATGGTATATTATTAATTAATTGAATATCTACCTTTACTTCATTTTTTGATGGTGAAACTTCTTTCACCACATATTTCATTTCTTTTGCATATACCTCTTCTAAAGTTTGATTTGTTGGTGTTTCCCCACCTTTGAAAAATCTTGTTTTACCATTGATAACCTTAGTGGATATTTTTCCCATATTGATGAATCCCTCATCATTTACCATAATGGTTTTCTTTTGTCCAGCTAATCTTCTAAGGAAAAGATACTTTACCTTGAACTCTCCCGAATCATATCCTAAATCTCTGATGTGGCCACCGACATCTAAATCAATTGTATTATCATTACGGAATAATACATCTCCCATATTGAGAATATCATCTTCCAATAAGTTATCTTCCATATCATATACATAGAAATGTATAAAGTCGTTAGGGTCTCTACCAAAACCACTAAACAATCTTTTTGGATATTCTAATTGTTCTCTATCTTTTTCAGTTAAGCCAAATTGTAACATTCATTAATCCCCAGTAGTTTTCGCTAATAAATTTGTAACTGCATCTGCAGTTTTTTTACCTTGTTTCTCACTATCAAGTAATCCACTAGCATTTTTAGCTCGTTCACTAATTTCTTCTCTTGATGCTTGAATATTTGCAAGTTCTTCATCCACATTTGGATATGGCTCCGGAAGGTCATTCGTAACTGCAATTGAATTTTGTAATTGTTTCATAGTTACATCTAATGTTTGATTGAGTATATCTTGCTCTTCTATTTTACTTCTTAAATCAGTTTTCATCAAATTGAGTTCTGCTTCAGTCATAATTGGTTCTTCAGTTGCCCTTGGCATAATTTCTAAAAATTGTAAATCATCTCCAAAATGTCTAATCGTATCACCCGTTGCTGAAGATTTTTGCTCAACATTAAGTCGAACATATTGATAATCTTCTGTTAAAGTTTTTCCTGGTTCGTTTGGGTCCTCATACGATAATAAGAAACCATTTTCATCTCGTAACGGATTTAAAGCATCAATTGCAGAACCACTTATTGCAGCTCTGTTCTTTTCTTCTTCAACGGCTTTTAAATGTTTTTGTTCATCCGCATCTTGTATATTGCGATAAAAATCTCTACTCTTAGCCTGTTCATACGTTAAAGGCATTTTACCTCACCACTTTAAATTCATAATCATCATCGTATATCATAGAAGTTTGATTCACACCACTACCACTAACGACCTTAATCTCAAATCTATAAAATCTTTCGGGTTGGAAACCATCCATCCATACATTAAAGTAATTACCACTTGAATCACAACTAACTATTGAGCCTGTACTAAATGGTATTATTACATCCTCGGTATGAGCATCCTTTACTGAATAATATGTACCTTGTCCCATTGCAGTAGTACCTTGTGGTAAAGTTTTAATTGTTAATGCTGCTGGAGTTGTCTCAAATCCTCTTGTTGGATATAATTCTCTACCCACAACTCTAAACTTTACTTTTGATTTCTCTTTGTATTCAGGCCTCATATTTTGAAAGTAAACGGTCAACCTATCTAAATCAGTTGCTGCTAATTCACCCAAACTTCCCGTGTTCCATGATGAATCATCCCACTCCACTTCTAACTTTGGCGGAAAGATTGTGTGAGTTTCTCTTGAAAAGAATTTCAAATTACCAAGTGGTGTTGAATTTCCCTCTGCAGAACCAGTTGCTGTTGTGGGGTCAAATATAGAATATAAACTTTGACTGGTTGCTGTATTATTTCTTTTTACAATAAATCCATCATTTGGAAATACTGAACTTGAATAGATATGATTCTTAACTAAATCTGTTACATCCATTCTTATATCTCGGGTTTCATAAACTAAATCAAATGATGATGAAACATTATATGAGCTATCTAAACTTGAAGTGTACCAAGTACCACCTTGTGTTGTACTACCACTAACCCATTCAGTTTTCTCGGTATCATTATCACGATACTTCCAACTAGCACCATCACTCAATACAGGGTCTCTATCTAATGTTCCTGTTCCACCAGTCCAACTTCCACTAACCATATAGGTTTCTAAAGTTTGTTCGGTAGCAAGTTCTGTTGAAGTTGCATCATATAAGTTTAAAAAATATTTAGCACCAACTGGTATTATTCCACTCTGTACTGATGATGATATATAACTATAATCAAATTTTAATAATGCTCTTGATACACTAATTGTTGTACCTGAAGAATTAACATTTTTTGAAACCTCTAATATCTCATCTAAACCTGTATTGATTGACGATGTGATATTGCCTTGATAAATTGTTGTATCTGTTATTGGGTATTCAAAATAAAACATTAAATATCTCCTACTACTCTACCCTCGATATCTAAATTCGGGTATTTAAGTTCAAATATACTTGGGTCAAGTGATGAGTAAATGATTCCATCTTTTGTTGCTGATTGTAAATCATATACATGTCCACTATATCCATTCTCGGTTCTCCACTTGTTCTCGATAACCACCAATTGTTTTTGTGGATTATCATCTTCAGGTGGAACAACACTTGCAACTCCATCAACTAACGATATTACATAAGCAATATCACTTAAAATAATTGGTTGATTAATTTGCCACTTTTGAGTATTAAAATGATTCTTTACGGCATCAATACATTTTAATAGTACTAAATTTTTATTAAATCCTCTTTGAGTAATAATTGAAAATCTCGCACCAATATTAATTGTGTAACCATCTTTAATATTTATTGCATCAGTTAGTATTCTATATTGTGATAAGTAAACTCTAAGATTTTGTTTAACTGCTGCATTCAATGCAACTAACTTTCTATTTCTATCATATCCCAATACATACATATTTAATGCTAATGGATTAGGTATTGTTGTTATGTTTTTCTCTCTAACAATCTTACCACCCTTTACAATAGTTTGTGTGTTCTGTTCTAATTGTTCATCTTGTACAATATGTACTTTAGCAATGTTACCATACTTTTGTGGTAAGGAATAAACTCTTGTTACATAATCATCTTTAGTAACTGCTCTATTTTGTGAATTAAAATATGCTAAAGCATTTTGTCTAATTTCTTCAGGTGATTCTCCACCACTTCCACCAGTAGCAGGTTCTTTATTTGTAATACTAATACTATTTTTTGTGTCACCAACTTTATCAGAATCTAATCCCTCTTCATTTAATGTAGTAGAAAGACTATCGTTGTTTTTTAATTCACCAGTAAGAATATTATCTTCTATTGCTCCACCATAAGTGTAAGTTACAGTCAATGTAATATTACTTGGTGCTTGTCCAAATGCTTTTGTTTTTAAAAAGTTACTTGGGTCAAATGATGTATCAAGTTTACTAACACCAGTTCCTAATGATGAACCAACATTATCTGGGTTTGGAACTAATTCTTCATCTGCGTTTGTTGATGTTCCCGCACCAAATCGTAATTCTGATTTACCATCACTTCTTGTATAGGTTGTAAATCTGTTTGCAGTTTTAATTAACTTTAACATATAAGGTGCATCTGCAGCGTTAGCAGAAACATCCGGCGTGGTTGTTGCATTATTTTCTGTTGATGAAAAGACTGTATCTTGTGCTAAGAAAGGAACTTCATACCAAGTATTCCCATCATCATCAACCACACTTAAAATCTGTATTATTCGTTCTTTACTTAAAATAACTTTATCAAATTTAACTCCTGCACCAAATGTAAAATTCTCGGAAGTTTTTGTACCAGATTCTAATAAACATTTTTTAGTTAATGTAAAGTGTGTTGGTGTCTCACTATCATATTGTGATATTTTTTCTACTCGTGAATCGAGTGATGAAGATGTTTTAAAATTAACATCATCTAACAATCTAAAAGTTCTACCTGTCTTAGATGAGAATAAACTATCAGCGTTAACCATTAATGCATAATCTAAATCAGGTGATACATCTGTACCATCATCTTCTGCTGGTACTTCAATTGTTATTTCTGAAAGTACTGATGCTGGATGAGATAGTTTTGGTTTATACCCAAATGATTGTGCAATCTTATAAATATTTTTCTTTTCTTCCGCAGCATGTAATAGTGTTTCTCGATATTGTGTATCTATATAAAAAGATAATGTATCACCAACATATGCAGCCATTTCAATAAACATCATTCCTGGTGAAGATTCATTGAAATCATTATATGCAGTTGGATAATAAGATTTAGCGTATTCTAATAGATTAGCTCTTATGGACGAAAACTCCCTACCGATATATCTAATATCTCTTTTTTCTTTTTTATTATTTAGCCCATAATCTACATCATTAGCCATTATTATCCTCCTGAGTTAAAATTGAATGTTATCGTTTCTGGTGAATCAGGGTCATCGACAGTTACGACAAATTCTAAAGTAACCACTACTTGGTTTGGGTTTTGTTTATCTTGTACCACAAAAACATTTTGTGCTTTTATATAAGGTAACCATGTTTCTAAAGCTTCGTGGATTGCTTCTTCAATCCCATCAGCTAAATCTTCACCAACTTGTTCAAATAATAATGATGGTAAGTTACTACCAAAATTAGGTTGGCCGACACGTTCACCCTTTTGAGTTAACAATAAATTTTTAATATTAGAAAATGCTTGTTCCTTGACTGTTTGGGCTCTTGGAAAAAATCCAACATTATCTCCCTTATATGTTAATGGAAATGTACACCCAAAGAATGAATCCTCATCCTCATTAATATGTCTGACAGATGGGTTATTGGTTACGTTTACATTTTCTGGCATTATTTTTTACTCTTCATCATATTATGTTTCATTAATTCACTATAATCTTTTGTCAACGCGTTAACTAAACTCTCAGGTAATTGGTCTGAAGAAACTCCTGCTTGTTTCATCGTTTGTACTGCTCCAACTTTTCTAGCAGTTTCTTTATCTCCACCAACTCCACCTTCTCCATATCCTAATAGTTCCGTTGCTCGTGTTGAATCAAATACTCCACCACCCATTGTTGGATACTCATCAGTATCCCCCTTACCTAACCCAACAGTCTCATTTAAAATGTTGTTTAATGATTCGTTTGATGTATAAGTAACGGGGTCTCGCTTTTTTACAACTTTCTTTTGAATCGGTCTCTTCTTCACGATTGGTGCGGTTGATTTGAGAGTAGTACGTTTAGCTTTCAAACTATGTATTCCCTCAGTAATAAATATCTGTTTGACCTCTTTTTGTACTTCTCTACGTACAACTTCTTGTATTATTTTAACTAATTCTTTTTTAGTCATTTCTAACTCCTTTATCCTGGTACATTGTAACCTGCAAATGGTAAAGGTATTGGTGCGGGAAACATTCCCGTTACCTGTCCCATGTGGTTTTTAAAACTCATTATTAATTGTTCTATAAAATCTTCTGTTGTTGCATTTGCTGCTCCCATTGGAACATATCCTGCAGTTATTCCTGGTACGATTACAGTCGAACCCGATGCCGTAACACCACCCAACCAATATAATTTTAATCCATTATCAAGTTGGATTGGAAAGGGGGTTACTCCATAAGATGAAAAACACAATTTTAACATTACTTCTAATCCTGCCACATTACCACTAGCTAATGGAGCGGGTGGTGCTGTACCAATTGTCATTCCAGTCTTAACACATTTATCATATGATTCAGCAATTACCTTTGCCATATCATCTCCAGAATCTAAACCCTTTTTATACTCAGCTCTAAATATATCCCAACTCATATATTATGTGAAAAACTTTCGCATTTTCGGTTGACTATACAAAAATTCTACTCCCTTGTCATTAATTAATTCTTTTTTTTTCATTACTCTACCACATTGTTTGGACTTTTTATTTGAGCCAAGGTGGATTTTAAACTTGCTAATATTGGTGCACCAGGTCCAACAATTACTGGTCCTGTTGGTGCTAACAAACCAGTTTCAATTAATGTTAAGATATCATTTAATTTTGATTCAAGTATTGCTCCCAATACTATTGGTTCTGTTGCTTGAATACTACCAATCTTAGTTACGGGAGATTCAATAACAACTTCTTTTGCTGCTGTTATAGAAATGTTATTGTTACTGAACAATCCAATATCTCCACCATTCTTTGTATTAAAAATAATTCTATCTGAACTTAGTAAAATGTTTTTACCCTCATATGGTGGTGGTGCTAATTGACTTGCAGTACCAGGTGTAAATTCTAATGGTTGATTAGTAGTGATATATACACTCGAACCATCTGTATCGATTACTTCTTTGATTGGTACTTTTTTATCACCCTCTTTAGTTTGCCCGGCATTTAAAATAATATTTGGGGATTCCAGATTTTCATTTTTAATATCACTACCCAATCTGATAGTGTTTCCAAATCTACCCTCAATAATAACATCACCCTCACTTGGTAAAATTTTTCTTGCATCAACATCTGCTGTCATATAGTATCCGAGCTTTACTGAAGTGTCATCTTGTTCATTTGCAGTATCTATTTTTTCTGATACTAAGGTATCTTTTGATTTACCTTTACTCAATCCATGTTGTGTATTAAAATTTGGATTGCCAAAAAAGTTTATTTGGGTTGTATAAAATAATTGTCCAAGATACTTTACACCAATTACAATCTCACCAATTATTGGTGTTGTTTGAATCTGTGGATTCAATGGTTTATAATCATTTAACTTATCAATGTTTAATCCAACTTCAGAAATTACAAACCTACCCTTTACCCCACCAAGATAAGTATAATCGGGCCCATCACTCCCTTGTGGGAAAGAGTTTTTTGTATCATCTAAATGTACCTCTAATATTTCTAAAGGTTCTAACTCATAAAACTTACCATCTTCAGATGATATTTCTTTTATTAATCGTAAAGTAGATTCAACATTTTGTACTCTATTACCCATGATTGGACCTGATTTAGTTCCAGCATTTGGTTTTATATTATACGACATTAATTATCTAATTTTGCAGTTATGTTATCCGAATGGTCTTGAAGTTCCTCGACCGTACTTTGAATGTTACTCATTAATTGTTCTTTTTCTCTATCACTCAACATAAAGTTATCATCATCATCACCTTTACTATTAGCAGTCGCCATTCTCTGTACAATGGTTGCTAACTTAACAAGTTGTTCATCATTCTTTACATTGATTTCCAAATACTCTTTTAGCATAGGAATTATCTGCACAGCGGTATCACCATCCTTGATGAACCCAACTACCTCTTTCATTAGAACTTCTAATTGAATTTTGTTTTTGTTTGAGTTATCATAAATGTCTTTAAATACATCTGATAAAGTTTTTCCCTCGAATACTTCAAAGTCTATTGCCATAATTTTACCTATATTGTTACAATAATAAATATCAAATTCTTAAAAAATTGGTGTATATAAATATATACCCAATGATTTTTCCTAATATATACAATAGTTATTATTTGTCGGTAAATAAACTCCGACTAATTGATTAACTAACGGGAGATATAACCATATGAAGGAAATCATAACACTCGTAAAAGGCTGGGTAGATGACATTGCTCAACTACTTATGTCGTTTGTAGCCATTGGTGCGGTTTCTGAAGTAATATTCGGAAGCGGTATTTTCGGCGTTAATGTTATTGGTAACCTAACAGCAATAATTAATAATTTTGGCGAATCAGGTTTCGCTGGATTAGTAGCTTTATTGCTGTTAGTGGGTTTATTCCGTAAGTAGTACTATATCGGATAGATAATAAAGGGAGAGCTTATCCGGCTCTCCCTTTTTAGTTTATAAGAGATAAGGTTTTTTCAGCATCAAATCTACCAGCTTTTGGCCAACCATTTACGGCACCATCACTTTCTCCTGGTGTTTTAATCCAAAGATAAGCATCACAACTTCTTGATGAAGTTCTGATAGTAGGCGGTTCACCAAGTTTCATATCTTGTGGATTAAATGTTTCCCATACTTCAGTACCATTCCTTGAAGTATCTATAATATAATTTAAATTGGTTCTATTGGAAACTTTATCACCCCAACGAATACATTTATCCGTTGTAACAAAGTTACTTACATTAACTGAAAAGCCTTTTATCTTATTATCATTAAAAAGATTTAAATAAGTAGAAGCATCTTTAACCTTTAACCAATTAGGATGTCCTATATCAAGATAGAGTTCTGCACTACATTGAGATAAAAGTTTTAAAGATTTTCTGATTAACCTTGTTCGATTTGTTCGTTGAAAGAAATTCATCTTTCTCATATGTGGAATAGCATCAGGTTCGAATATTACTATTGGTTTATATGAACCAATACCTTTTACAATATCTCCAATATATTTTATATATTGTTTATCAGATAAACCACCCTTTGAATGTCCACCTACATCTCTACCAGGTATAGCATATAAAACTATAATAGGTTGGTGTGGATGTGCTCTTCTACATAATCTTCGTATTCTTGTTGCGACTCGTTTGAGTGGTTTTTTAGGATTACTTATTATCCAAAAAGAATTTGGTTGTGATGTAATCGCTTTTAATTGTGGATATTCATCGGTATTTTTTTTCCGATAATCCCAATCTTGTTTATAGAGTTTCACTCAAACCAACTACCAGTTCGTTTGGTATCAACTGAACCAGTAGTTAAATAAGCCTTGTGTAAATTATTATGATGTTTCTTCATCACATTAATTACACGAGTTATGTGTTGTGTATTAGAACCAGTCATCTCACGGATAAGAATGTATAATGCTTTCTTATTGAAATTATCAATATTATGTCTCATATCAATTAACTCCACTACAGAATTAGCAACATCCAAATCTTTCTTTCGTTTAAAGACTGTTGTTAAATTATTTCTCCAATAATCTGCAAGTTGTTCTATATATTCCATTGCCATAGATTTAGATTCCGTACCTCGAAGCTCTCCGACCGGGTCTCTTTTATAATCCATTACATCTTCAGAATCATGTTGTTTCATCTTTTTGTAATTATTGTTGTTATGTAGAATCAAATAGTTCTTAGCAACAATACTGAAATAACTAAATGCTTTACCTTTACCCTCGGCAAACTTATGCATATTCATATATAGAAAACTTACTACCTCGTGAATAACATCTGTACTCGGAACATCAAAGTAATAAAACTTAAATGTATGAATTATATTTTCTGCCAACTTCTCAAAAGGTGTTCTGATATGTTCATTGTAAATTCGTTCCCTCATATGTGGACGAGTTTCTTTATTGTGTCTAATGATTGCGTCTTCTGTTCCTTGATGAAAGTAATATCGTGGTGATGTCTTTTTTGCTTTTGGTGGCATTTATATATCCTCTTCTGTTATTTTATTTAAATCATTGACGGTGTCTTTAATTGCTGTAAAGACTGTTCCGATTTCATCATCGGATTCAAACTTACCCTCAGAATCTAATTCTGCAAGTGTTCGTTGTGTTAAAATAATCTGTGCTGAGAAGTTCTCAACCCAATCTTCTAATCTTTCTACTTTCTGTATTTGATTATATGTTGTCCAACTTAGTGTTATACAAATTATTACAAATACCCCAAGCAATATTTCTACTACCATTATTTATCTCCAAACAACTCATTAAATAAATCTTTAGCATTTTCACCTTTAAGTTTAGTATCAACTTGCGTTGTAACTGCATCTTTGATGTTACCAACTGATTTAGCAACTCGTTTAGTTTCTTTTTTATCTCCACGCTTCCACTCATCAGATTCTATAAATGTTGCCATCATATCTGCTTGGTGTAATATTCGTGATATATGACTTCGTAATCCAGTCTCTGGTAAGAACGTCATTAAGTATTTTTTATTTGCATCTTCATACATCCCATCTGTTAACAGTAAACCCATATATTCATTTTCTGTTAAAGGTATTTGAAAATGTTGAAGTAAATAAAATGCTCTATCCGTTACTGTCATATAAGGTAATTCGGGGTTGTGTGTATAAATCTTACCTTGATTCTTCCTATGCCAATCTGATTCATTTGGTATATAGTAATCATAATCTAAATTACCTACTTTACCTAAGTCGTGATGTAATGCGGCAAAGATTAATTCTTCATCTGTGAAATCAATTTCTGCTCCCTTTTCTTCCCACAACTTTTTTACTGATTGTGAGAAATCTACAATGTGTAAGACGTGTTCTACATATCCACCCACCATAGCATTGTGATAATGTTCCTTTGCACTTGCTGGTGCTAACATCATCCTATCCTCGAAATAATCATACATCTTATTTAATTTCTCAAGTCGTTCACCCGAGAAATTCATAGTGATAATATTTCGCAGTGAGTTGTAATTCTCTTGTATCTTTTCTGCTGTTAAACTCTTCATATTATTTTCATATCTCCTATTTTGGTTTGACTTAATATAAGACTTTTTTCATATATAAGTCAAGTGTTTTTTTCATTTTATTGAATTTAAATAAGAACCGCCGATATTCCAAAATAAGGTTTTACCTTTTAAGTTCTGTATATTATTCTCTAACCAATACCATTGTTTCTTGTCCCAAAATTCGTTACAATCAAATGGTACTTTATAGTCATCCATCATATCATCAAATGCATATGGTGATTTTTCGAGTAGTATGTTTTTTAAATCACCTGCGTGATTCTCATTTAAAATCTTTTTTGTTGATGATAATGCACTCATCGTAATAGAATAAACTTTTCTTGATTCGTTATTTAGTTTCCACCAATCATCATTATATTCTAAAAACTCTTTTATTAATCCACTTGCAGTAACACCACTTCCAATACTAACTACAAGGTTATCATATTCCCTTTCTTCTAAAACTTCTTTCATCCTCTCACCCATATAGTTAACATATGTAGAATGATTGAATGCGTATGGTAACATTTGCCAACCATTTTCTTTTGCTGTAGTGTTTAATTTGTTTTGCATAAATGCCATCATATTAGGTCTCACTGGATTTAACTTACCACCATTACCTCGAACCTTTTCTATTAATATTTGTGGAAAAGCTTTTGAATCTGGATAAGATGAAATAAATTCCATATCATATTCTTTACACATCTGTGATAATACCCAACCTGTCCAACTTCCATAAACTGATAGGTGTGTTAGTGGTTTTGATTTATCAACTACATCACTTTCGAAAATTCTTCTAATACCTTCTATCTTTGCCCATCGTGGATATATAATCCCATCTCCAACTAAATCATCTCGTTTGACATCAACATCAACACCATTTAAAGTATATGTTTCTATTGGTGTATTAAAATTTAAACCCATAAATCAAACCCACCAATAATCTTATTTGTTATCTCCACACCACCATCACTTATCGTAACTATAGAATCATTAGTATTATATTTACTCTCATACATACACTTCAGTGCAGTTTTAAATCTATTTGTTTGAAATCCAAATTTAGTTCTACCCTTAATAATCAATTTATCATTTTTAGTTGTAGTTGTATATCCATTTTCAGTAATAAACTTATCAAGTGCATTTTTATCAAACATATCAACCTTATATGGACTTAACCATGATATTGCATAAGCCATTGATTTCAATTTTCTCATAGTAGCCGGTGTCATCTTTTGGGTATAATTCATATCATATAACTCTGTATTCTTATACTTTCGTATTATATTTGTTCTCAATTCTACATGCTGTTTTGAAAAATATTTTAAATTTTCTAATACATCTTCCTCGGTCTCATCAAGACCAATTAAAAAGAAAAATCTTACTCCTTTTATATTATATTTTTTAATATTTTTTATTGCAGTATCAATTGAATTAAAATCAAAAAAATACTTTCCTATCTTTTTAAGAAAATCTTCCTTAATATTCTCAACCCCAAGTTTAACAGTAACCCATTTGGTTTCAACTAACAACCTACAAAAATCTTCATTGGAAAATGCAGTAACTTCAAAACCTTCTTGTGAATGTAATTTTAACCCTTTAAAATTTTCCTTTTTTACTTTTTCCATAAACTTAACAAATCTTTTATCCGCCGAAGATATGTTGTCATCTGTAAATGTAATAAACCTAACACCTCTGTTATATAAATCTCTAACCCTCGCAACACTCCCATCAACACCACAATATTTATATTTCCCATTGTATAGTGCAGGTACAGGACACATTTTACAATGTTGAGGACAACCCCAAGTAATCTTCATTACTGCCCTCTTTTTTCCACCAACCATTGGATATGATTCCAAATACTCATCTGGAATATATACATCTGTAATATTAAAATCAGTTTCTAATATAGAAATATTACTTTCAGCAAATGATGAATTAAAACTCAAAACTCGTTCTCTATTAATTGTTGGATATGTTCCCATAACAAATATTGGTACTTTTATATTATCTAAAAAGTATTCAAAATATTCATACCTATCGGCATCAGCTGGATATTCACCCATATTAACTATTACCTCACTATATGTATCCCAAGAAGTATTTATTTTATTTAAAAGATTATCAACACTTTCAAACTTACCAGCTTTATTTTTATCCTTACACTCTAATATTAAATCTACAAGTTCATCACCATCTTGTTTTATGTTTAATAATAACATTGGTAGTGGGAATGACATTGGATATTTATTTGTTGATGCATCATATTGCATCTGTATCAATAATCTATCCTTCAATGTATACTTTTCTAATGGTGTTTGTATTAAAACCATTGTGTAAATCCACTCTCAGTACCACTCAATGTATCTCGCATACCTTTATGTTTAAATCCAAATATTCTTTCGAAGTTATCACTAATACAATGAAATAACTTTTTTCTATTCCTAAAATTTAAATCTCTATCATTAAGAATTAAATCTTCTATATAGTCTTTAAAGTTTGTTCCCTTTTGAAATGCTCGTTTCTCTTGGTCACATACTTCATCAGGTAAGTGTCCACGAAATGCTTCAGCAAGTGGTTTCTTCCATTGGTTACCACCATTATCCAATACTGGCTGATTCAAATTTGTGGTGTAATTTAAAAAATCTAAATCGAAGAATGGACATCTTAATTCAATTGTTCCATAATTCATAAAAATATTATTACCACGAAGTAAATTACCATAGTATTGTTTTTCGAACATCTTTTTTCGTACATCACTCCAGTCAGGTTTCTTACTGAACATTCTCACCATACCATATGAACCATATGCTTCATCAGAACCTTCACCACTAAACGCAACCTTAACTCCATCCTTTGCCATTTGTTCTGCAACATAACTTTGTAAAATACCAACTTCCATTTGGACTGTTGATGGATATTCTATAACCCTAATTGTTTCTAAAAATTTTCTTTTTATTTCTTCTGGGTCTCTTGGTATCTCAACCTCAACCAATGGGACATTAATATGTTTTGCAACCATTCTTGCAAACATTAAATCTCTTGAATCTTCATCGAACTTGACTGTATAAGATACTATATCAGGTACTTTCTTACTTAACAAATAAGTAATCACACTTGAATCAATTCCACCACTCAAACAAGTTGCAACCTTAACATCACTTAATAATCTTTTTTCAATAGCGTTATCCAATAACTCATATGTTTTTTTATTTACTTCATCTTGGTCAAATTCTTTTGCTTCATATTTCGAAAAACTAAAATAATAATCATTCTCAATATGTATTGTTCCATTTTCAGTTCCTATTGTAACCACCGAATTTTTTGGTACAAACTTACATTCTGCCTGTGGTAATATTTTTAGTATGGATTTCATTTCAGATGCTACTATAATATTCTTATCATTATTGTAAATATATAATGGTATCTTACCAACCCAATCTCTCGATAGAATTAATTGATTAGTCATTGTATCGTGTAGTGCAAAACTAAACATACCATCTAATCTTGGTAACTCATTCTCCTTATACAAATATAAAATTATTTCCGAATCACTATTACTAAAAAATCTATAACCTCGCTCTTCATATTCTTTTCTTAATTGTGGATAGTTCCATATCTCACCATTAACTACAAGTGCATAATCATTCCATACGAATGGTTGATTTCCATCACTACTAACATCATTAATACTTAAACGATTATGTCCAAGTAAAACATTACCACTCTGATAAATTGCTCTGTTGTCTCTACCACGATGTTCAATCTCTTGTAACATCACCTCTACATCATCTTCTGTATAACCAATAGTACTAACTATTCCACACACTAAGCAACTCCCTCACATTTTTCTTTTCGTTATTCATATCACCAATATGTACCGAACCGCCAATTGTGGTAACTCGTTTTAATTTTAAATTTGCTTGTTCACATAAGAACTTACCTAATTCACACAACGCCATCCAATCAGCATAACCACTTTTACTAATTCTCATACTACGAAAGAATGCTGTTAAATACAATCCATCTTTTCGTGGTTTTAAATCTATCGATAACAAACATGGCATTCCACTCATAGTTTTTCTACCATCTGATTTTGGGTCATAGATACTCATTGCAATTGTTTTTGAATTTTTATGTTCTTTTAATCTTTTAATAACTTGTTCTATTTGATTAAAACTATTATCCCAATTAATCATTCTACCCCAATAAGTTTTATTCCACTTTACTTTGATATCATTCTGTTTGTATTGTAACTCATCCATAAACGGATGTTCTGTTGGTTTAACAAATGTAACAGAACTTGCATAATCTATTCTATCATCACCAAAGATTTCTCTGAATACTCCATCAAATTTTATATCGACATCGAAGTTATCTTCTATCTCTACCGACATATTAATACTTTCATTCATCACATCTTTGTTACCATTTTCTAAAAGATACTCGTGTGATTTTATCCAAGCATCTGTTGGTGATTTTGCATTAATTACTATCATTTTTTATAGTACACAAATATTGGTTCAAACTTATACACATTATTATCGTGTTGTACTGAATTTAAAATTCCAGTCTTAGATGGGTCTAACCCAATCATTCTTGTCATTAACATTTTTAATTTACCTTTATATTCACACCCAAGTTCTTCTAAGATTTTTCTACTATCACCCTCTAAATCATAATAAGTATTTGCACCTATTTTGATACTTGCGATGTTCCAAAGGATATATCTATCATTCTTTAGATACTCGTACGCGGTTTGTAAAGTAGGCTTTAAGAAGTTTTCTCTCCAGTCTTGATACTCACCATAGGCCTTAAACGACTGGTTCTCATCTTGTGAATATTGTTCACGATTAAAATATGGTGGTGATGTAAATACCACATCCAACTTACCTTTATATTTTTGGAACGCTGGATTATTAGATATTAATTCACTACCATCACTAAATACTTCGTATGTGTTTGATTGTTTCTCTACATCAAAAAACTTATTAAAGTTATCAGAGAAATCATCAACACAATTACTATTATAGAAATCAGCAACTGCTTGGTATCTACCTAAATTATCTGGGTTAGGGTCTGTACCAACATAGTGTATATTCTTACGAGAACTCATTGCTCCAAGTATTCTACCACCCCAACCACTTGATGGGTCATAGATATTAAATGTTTGTTCTTGATTATCTATATGGTCTGTAAATTTCTCATATAAAAGTTTAGCAGTTAGTGGTGGAAAGTTTACTGCAGGTTGTCCACACGCTAATCTAAACACTTGTAATATCTTTGGAAAGATTCCGATAGTTTTATCATAATGTCTAATCAAATATAAGAACTTAGTTACATTACCAGTCTTACTTGTTTCCATTGAAACTATATCTGGTATGTTACTTAATTGCGTATCATTCAAGTAACCACTATCTTTACACTCTTGTACTTCCTCTGCAGTTAAATAAACATTTCCATGTCCTTTAAACTCTTCATTCATTGTACCATAATTACCGACCGTATTTTCTTTTACTCTTGCAAGTACAATACCTGTATCTTTATATTTACCAGTAAACACTTTACCCTCGTGTACATCTCTAATAAACTCTTTACCAGTCTGTCCATTCCAAAATGGATTCTCATCTTTCTTGGTTACGATACTTCTACTCCAACTATACATAGAATCTTTCTTTACTGCTCTACGCATAATGTGAACAAACTTATCTTCTAACTCTGGGTCACCAAAGTGGTCGTATATAGATAATCCATTATCGGCTGATGCACCAATACTGATTTTTGTTTTTAACATTGTTGGAAAGAATTGATTAACACTACTTGCATCTTTATTGAAGTTCTTAATTATACCGAGCGATTCATCATCGCCAGTATTATCTTCAATCAAATAATTACAAGGATTGTCTTTTAACTTTTTGAATTTCTTAATGATACCATCTTCATCTTTACCGATTACGGGTGGTGTTCCGTACTCATCCCATTGAGTAGTTACTTCTTGCCTTAGCAATCGTGCCCACTCATTGAAATCATCTACTGACATCTCCAACAACTTATGATAAGTCGTATTCGATTTAAACTCAGAGAACTTACTTCTCTCATAAAACCATTTTTTCATTTATACTCTATTTTTTATTTTTTAATTATTATTGTACGACACAAGAGATTCATCTGACACACGAGATATTTTAGCAACATCAAACTTATATGGTTTTGTACCTGGTGATTCCAATATATCTATTCTATTTACAAATCTTGGGTTCATTGTATCTTTTACTTGGTACATCCCATCTTTACCGACAGTTCCCTTTAATAAAATGAAGTCGCCGTAATCTAACCATCCACCATATCGAGTCAAAAGATTCCTACTAACCGCTATGTATCGATACTCACTAGCTTTGTGTATCTTAATTCGCGTTCCATCCGCGAGAATGTTCGGTGTGGAGTCTGTCTGACCTGAAACTGGATGATACATCGTTACTACCACTTTCATCCCCTCAAGGTTATGTTCGGAAACTAAGTCGTTTAGTTTCTTATTTTCATCTGTCAATTCCACCAATGTTTCTTGGTGAAAACTCTTGTAATTGTCAAAAATCTTCGTCCATACGAAACCATTAAACACAATGATTGCGATGAACATCATTCCTAAATATATTCTTATGTTTTCCATAATAGATTCATATGAACTATCTTTCACACTCGTATATAAATATCTACTTAATTTGTTAAAATTCATTTTAAATATAACCTTTTCATTTTTTATTGTTTTGTGGAGCTGGCGGGAGTCGAACCCGCGTCCAGTCTGCTTTTTCCAAAGGGTCATTCACAACTTAGTGAGATTCCAAATAAGTAGTTATCTCCAACCCACTTCACCACTTTACTCAGAATGGCTTAACTGAAAGATTAAGTTTAACTCCAACCTATAAAAAGAGTGGTCTACCGATGTCGACATCTTATCTTACTATCGGTGTCATAAGTAAGATGTTACGCGTAAGCGTAATTTAAATTAGCTTGTGTGCCAATTAATCAAAGTGAACCTTTTGTAGCGAGTCTTGTTCAAACTCCGTTGCACCCAAGTGTCAAATAACACCTGTCGATACCAAGCAGCCCCATACTACTTAATCATTTTCCTCATCATCATCTTCGTTACCCCAAAAACCCTCGCCTTCGATTTCAACTTCATATGATAATATTTCTAATAAATCTTCTACTATACCCCAATCTTCTTCGTTGTAGGCTTTCTCTAATTTTTCCTTTACTTCCGCAAGTGACATTTCTTTACTCCTTTGTTGTAGGTGTAAATATCACAAGTTTCAATAATAAGTATAATCCTATACTCTGTAAAATCGTCAATGGTGGTAATCCAAATATGGGCATTATCCAATTCCACAATGCCCAAAAAGGAACAAAAAATAATAGTGTTGCCAATATTATAAGTCCAGCACCAAACAGTCCTAACAAAGTATCCCAACTTTTATAATTCATATTCAACTCCTATGTTAAATTTATAATAAACCATCACCTTAGTAATCCATCTAATTTACTCCAAGCATCCATCGCTAAAGTAAATCCAAATAAGATATACATTATCAAAGCTCCTGCAACTAACTTGGTACTTATTTCTAAGAAATCAAGAATTGCAATAACAATTTGATAAGTATTTTCTTTCACTAAATTACCTCTACAATTTTAGATTCTTTTGCTACTTTAACTTCAAAGGGATATGGTGAATCTTTTAATGTTTCATTTACCTTTGCTTCTGCTACTGATACAGAATCACACTCAACTAAAAATGCTCTACGAGTTTTCTTTTCTCGTACTCCATTCTTTGTTGGGATTTCTTCTGTAAATATTACTTGTGTTTCAAAATACATAACCTGTACTCCTTGTTTAAATGGATTTTATTTTCAATCATCGAAATTCACTTCCACTCGATTCTGTTGGTGTTGCAAAATCATCATCACCATATGGATTAGGTGTTTCTTTTTCCTTACCAAAGATTTTTTCCCAATTATCATCATACCTTTTCTTGTCTGATGTTCTTGGTGCTGAACCTTTGGTTGTACCCGAATCGTAGATTGATTTCTTCTTACTCATTTATAAATGCTCTTGATAACACTCATATTCACAATAGTACTTAACTATCGCACCCTTACGCTCTAACCGATTTTGCTTCGGCCCGTTTTTTATATATACGGGTATCTCACGAACATCTGTATAAGATGGAATCCAATATTTTTTAAATTTAACTTCTTTAATTTTACCACAACCAACACACTTGCGTCTAATTGCTTCTACTACTGGTCTTTTATTACTTGGTCTACCTTTGAATCCAGCCATTATTTATTCTTCCTTACGATTGGTTTATCATTTGTTAATGAACGAGGCATTCCTAAAAATTCCTCTATTCTTTTTAATCTTCCACTTGGTGTAACTTTACCTTCTAAGACAGTCAACTCACCATTTTCCATTTGGATAATAGCTTGTTGAAATCCTCTTTGTATAATTATATCATATACTGAAGTAGTCAACCAATAGAAATTCATTATTACTAAGATTATCCAAAGTGGAACTTTTGTATCCATCATCTTTAGAAATCTATCCCATAATCTAATTCTCATATTATTTTCCTATACAACATTTTTTGAACTTCTTACCACTACCACAAGGACAAGGTTCATTCCTGCCCACGGCTTTTTTACTTATAATAGGTTGTGGTTTATCTTCCCTATCAAATATTGTTAACCCATTTAAATGGTCAATCTCGTGTTGAACACATATAGTTTCTAACAATCTTAATTCATCATTTTCGGCATCATGTTTTTCCCAACTACCTTTACCATCACTTCCACTTAATGCTCCACTAAACACCCAACCACTCTCTTCCTGTGCGGTTTGTATATGTATGGTTTCATATCGTTTGGTATGACAACCTTTTTTTGGGTAACTTAAACAGCCTTCATAATAAGTAATTTCATTATCTTTCGAAATGTACTTAGGGTTGATGAGTACCAAAGGTTCACGAACATTGACAACGGCCACTTGTGCATCAATTCCCACTTGATTAGCTGCCAACCCAATACCGTCTTTTCTTTCGTTAAGTATCTGAAATAATTTTGTGGCAATAGCCATTCCCTCTTCAACTGATACCTCCTTGAGTTTTTTATTGATAACTAAGTTATCGTGTTTTAAACAATTTATAACTTTATTCATTAAAATCCTGGTGGTCGGTTATTATCACTCAATTTTACTGCAATGAAAATCAGTAAACATACTACTAAAAATTCAAACATTAAATACGGCCACCTTCTTTGTTCTTAGTACCAAGTCGGACAAATGGTTCTCTTGGTTCTTTTGGTTCATCAACTGCAATGAATCTCCCTTTAAGATAATCTCTTACTAAACCCTTTTCAGCTTTCCTACGAATCTTGAAATCATCATAGGATTCACCATCTAAGCGTATATCACCTTTGAGTACCTCACTCACTTTAAAACCCTCATCAGCACCACCGAGATTTTCTGCAGTTACTGAATCTATTATTGTATCTAACTTACCCACTACTCACCTACCTTTTTTTTGTAGAGTTTAGCATCGGATTCATCCTTTGCTTTAAATTTAGTTCCATCTTTCAATGTGAAAGTTTTGTAATGGTCGAATTGACCTTTTACTTTTTTACTCATAACTATTTATCCTCAGTTATATGATTAAGAAAATCTTGTTGTTTCTTAGCAGCTTTTTTTAGTAGAATTTGTTTTTCTTTATAAGTTGCAACAAGTATCGCATTTTTAGTACGACGTTTAATTCGTTTTTTAGGTTTAGAAACCTTAGTGGGTTTTAATGTACCCTTTAACTTTTTCATCTCTTTACCTTTATGAAAAACATTACCATCTTTATCTACAAACTCTGCCATCCAATGCCAACCTGCTGGTCGCCCTGTTGGTTTGTAGGATGGTTTGATTTCCAATGTTTCTGGAAACTTCTTAGCAACTTGTCCCATTAAACATCGAGAACAAACTACTGATGTAGCTTCTTCTCCCACATTCCTTACGGGTACGTGACAGTGAGTACAATCCATATAATTTACATCTTCTTGAAAAGGATACATTACTTCCTTACTCACTACATATCCCCCTGCTTTTTCAAATGTTGTTTGTGACATATATAACTCCTTTATTTATTTGTTTATTTGTTTATTTGTCAATTTTAATTTATTTTCTTTCATCTAAAGAGTTTTTTTAATATTTTCCTCTTTACCCATTCTGGTTACTAATTCCTTAAACCAGTCAGAGTTAATTGCTTTGTTAAACTCAATAGTTGGATTGTAATTCTTATTTGTTCTTTTATCTTTCATGTTTTTTCCCTTTTTTCAACCCCTTAATATACAACATATAATTGGTAAAGTCAAGTGTTATTTTGAATATTTTTTCCAAAGTCTATTACATTCTATCATATCTCTTTCTCTAATTTGTGTAGTTGGATAACATCCAATCATAGACTTAACCCGAAGAATATCACTTCGTTCAACTGGTGTTTGAGACGATGAAGTGGTAAATATTATTCGTCGTAATAGCTTGTCTAATTTTTCTGTTATAGTATTTTGTTTAAACATAGTATTATCCCTTTATTCGTTACTTGAATATACATTAAATAAATGAGAAAGTCAAGTGTTATTTTCATTTATTTTTACCGACATTAAGCTTCCCCTACTGAACCAGATTTAATACCCTCTGCTAACAACATCTCCAACCAATCATCGGTTTTCAAATTTTCTGTAATCTTGTGTATTTCTTTATCCACTATAAGTTCAAACTCTATCAAATCATCTATCAATTTAGTACACATCGCATTAACCTCACCATCTGATTCAAGTTCAATCTTTTCCAATCGTGTTATTATTTCTGCTATTCTCACCTCCCATCTCCGTTTATATTTTGAGTGCTGGGTCGGATTCGAACCGACGAACAATGGATTTGCAATCCACCCCATTAGACCACTCTGGCACCAGCACGGCCTCTGCTATCTGCCACCCGTTGTTCTAATTTTTTACTCTGTATCTCAATAATATGTTTACAATACTTCTTCTTAAATTTTCTTCGGTACATAAATGCTGGACAATCACATGCCCATTCTATCCGAGACGAATCAAATCGAATATCATATTTCTTATTTGGTATGGTGTAATGTTCCCAACCATAATCATCAATGATTACACCATCAAATGTCTTTACTACCAAATCTATTAATTCTTGATTATTCATATGCCTTTAATATAAGTATAAACAACCCAAAGAGTCAAGTACTTTTTTTACTTTTTTTTATATTTAATTTGTTTAAATACCATTCTTTAGTTGGTTTAGTATCATCAGTACTCCATGCTGCTTTATCAAGTAACGCAGTTAATGGTTTATTCTCTTCACCAAATCTTCCATCACTTTCCCACAATACATATAATGTTGTATTTAAAGATTTTGCAATATCCTTCAATACTAAATAATCTTCAGTAAGATTTAAATCACCATGCCATACTTTACCAATATCCTTCATCAATACATTTGCATTGAATACTATTAATTCATCTGGATGTTGACTACTATATCCCGATTTACTACCGCCTATCATTCTACCATTATGAAAACTATATGCTTCAAAATGTTGTTGTATTTCTTGTATTGATGTAGATGGTTTGAAATCACTTGGATACTCACCAGCTAATTTTATTGTTTTGTCAATCATTTATTTTCTCCAAACTTTTATCCATGCTCTTTTCTCCTGACTGTCACCTGGTTGCGAAATGACTTCGTTTACGCATTCGTCTACTAACTTCTGCCACCTCTTTTCGATTATATCGTGTATCAAAAACTTCATAATCTCGTTGGATGAGTAAAACTCTCTTCTTTCAGGAAGATGTGGATTTTTATGAAATTTATCAATCATGTTTAACCTCTAAAGTTATACTCCATCTGTCACAAATATCAGTTATTGATATTACCAACAGATATAATATAGTTATGTTCATACTAATCCCACAAATTAAATAAGTGTTTTCCAATCAATTCAAATGAACGTTGGGAACTCTTTGTCAACTTCTTTACTTCTTCTTTATCTTCGTAATCGTAATTCTGAATTGTCTTTGCACATTTCAATCCATAAATAATTTCACCCAATACATTTTCCCACCTTTGTTCTGCCAATACAGAGGCTTCATCAGTTGGATTTCCATCTTTGTCAACTCCATCTTTCTGTCTAAACATTGACATTGGTGTGCCCTGCTTATTGTTCTTCAATCGTTCTAACATTGGAATCAAATTATCTACCAACCAAGTATCAATAGACCAAGCTGACCTATCAGACCAACCTCTACTTCCACGTTGATAAAACCATTTTGCTTCAGATGGGAAATCTTTAATGGTCTGAATGAATCTTTGAAATGGTATTGCAAAGTATTTATTATACCATTTTGCATTCTCTACATCCCATCTTGCAAATACATCATCTGTTAATTCAAATGTTTCGTGTTCTTTATCTTTCATTTTGTACTTCTCCCATTATCACTATAAAAATCTTCTAAATCTTCTACACCTAATTGTTCAAATTGTATAACGTCAAACGGGTGCCCCTCTAATGGTCTATATAGATGCGTCATTCCATCTTCGTCCATTCCAAGATATAACCATCCTTCATTATTCCACCACACATATTCATTATTTTTAAATTCTTTCATCTTTAATCTCCTTCTTTTAAAAACACCATAAACAAAAGCTGTAATTCACCTTCGGTATGCCAAGTTTTATATTCTTCATTAAATAATTGAACTCCTGTAAAGTTCTTTGCTGAAATCAATGCTGGGTCATAAGTAGTTCCGAACTCATATGAGTAATAATGAAACGCCTCATCACCACTTTCTTCCGCCGAAACATCTACTCTTTCAAATTTACAATCAATAAACGTTTGCTCGCAAATCGGAGTTTCGTTCATGTAAGGTGCTATTTCTTCAATATTAACTTTACCTTTTTCTGCAGATATATCAATACCTTCACAATCTAATTGTTTAAGAGAACCTAAATTTCCTTCTTTTACAAACCTTTCCAATATAGTGTTCAATCCAACTTCCAAAAGTAATTGATGATTTTTATCACCCATTCTACACTCTAACAATAGTTCACCTTTTTGGTCTACTAATTTTAGTTTATTTAACTCATCCAATTCTTTTTGCAATCTCTCAACTTCTTTAACATGAGCATCATGCGATTTAGCTAAATCATTAAATGCTTCCAATCCCACTTTTGGTATTCCTTCATCTTCACTCGTTACATTCATTTTAATTTTTGCCATTTTGTTTCTCCTTATACCATTGTGGTTGTTTATTACACCACCCATATGATAACATGAACATATTTACTGCCTTCTCACAATCATCTTTTTTCATATAACTTCTACCATATAATTCTCGTTGTGCTGGTTTTAATTTGTGGATATAATTTATCATCCAAGTTTTAAATTCTTTTTCTGTTTCTTCACTCCAC
>Ga0233445_1000198_pt1 | contig 89984 bp, 65 predicted proteins | sample SI_124_October20_5_FD_182779 | JGI IMG/M metagenome (GOLD analysis project Ga0233445, IMG submission 182779) | Seawater microbial communities from Saanich Inlet, British Columbia, Canada - SI_124_October2016_100_MG | ecosystem: Environmental > Aquatic > Marine > Inlet | place: Canada: British...
CTGAAGGGGTGAGCCGTGTTCCATTAAAAACCGTTCATCTCAACAAGTGCCCAGTGCTGGCCCCACTCAACACCCTAGATGCAGCCTCACAGGAGCGCCTCCAGATTGATCTCAACAGACAACAGCAACATGCCGAGATACTACGCAACGCACCACATTTTTCAGAGCAGGTGGTTCAGGCACACCTGAGCCACACCTTTCCCGAAGAGCAGGACCCCGACCGGATGATCTACAGCGGTTTCTTTGATCAGCCCGATAAGCAGCAGATGCGCCGCATCCACACCCTTACCCCACAGCAGCTAGGCGCTGAGAGCTTCCATTTTCAAGACCCTAGACTGGAGCAGATGCTGTTCCGCTACCGTGCCCGCAACTGGCCCGACTCTCTGAATGAGGCAGAGCAACAGCGCTGGCTGCGATTCTGTCAGCACCGAATCATGGATGAAGATGGCGGCGGCTCCCTCCACTACAACCAATTTCAGACTGAGATCTCAACACTGGTTCAGGAACATGCAAACAACCCAGAGAAACTGCAGGTACTACAGGCGCTGGCTGAATATGGGGACTCTCTACTTAACCAGTAACCTCTCAACCCAGCCCATACAGAAAATAGCCTTACAAAAATAGAGAAACTGCATATACAATCCCTCTCCATCTATAAGCTTTATAGTGCCTCTGATTTATTCTTAACTCCTTAGAGTCATAACTTACAGAGTCATAACTTACAGAGAGTCATACTTACAGACCGGCAGATTAATATGGCAAAGACAAAAAAAAGAAACCGCAACAAACCTCAGAAAAAATACTCTCTGCCTCAACTGATTCAGCAGGCTGGGCAAGCGCTGGATAACCGCAAATATCGAGAGGCTGTTAGCCTCTACAAGCAGCTGCTCAAACGCACTGAGGGTGACAGCGAGCAACAGCAGCTGTGGCGTAATACATTGGCAGAGGCCTACGCAGGGCGGGCCGCAGAGCTGGCGGCAAAATCAATGGTACAGGAGGCGTTAACCCTGTGGCAGCAGCGCGCCAAAATCTGTGACAAGCCCCTGATCAGCATCGAGTACCTTGGCTGGTTGCTACATCTGGGCAACAGCAAACAGGTATTTGAACTCTATCTGCAACAGCAGGATGAGCTGGAGGCGTTACAACAGCTGGGGGGGATACGCAGACGGTTGGCCGCACTGCTGCTCGGCAGCGAAGAGAGTGAGGTACGTGAGTGGCTCTCCCGGCTCGATGAGAACGACCCACTAAAAAGTGGTTATGCCGCCGCCTTTGAGGCTCTGCAGGGGTATTGCAGTGGTCACGAGAGCGCAATGCTGGATACATTAAGCAAAATCTCCTTCCGCTCCCCCTACCGAGATCTACGCACCATCCTCAAGGGGGAACTTCACAAGATTGCAGCAGACACCCCATTCTACCCTCTGGCCAACCTGCTACAGCTCTCGGCCAGCGACCGCCTTGAACTGCCACAAGCACTGAAAAGGGTCGATAACAGAGCACTAGAGTGGCTATCCAAATTACGCGGCTGGAGCAAGCAGCAACAACAGATGGTAACGAAATGGAAGTTACTCGGCGATTCACCAAAGGAGGAGGCGATGCTCCAATTTCTCTCCAACTACCGGTCGTTGAATCTTCCCTACGCCCAACAAGGTGCCCTTACCCTGATCATCCTCCAGCATAAACTAGCGCAGCAGTACGAACGTCTATTCGGCCCCTTGAAACGGCACCAGATCGAGTGGCTGGCGGCACTTGAGGTAGAGCACCTTCGCTACCCCGCCTATGAAACTGAGGCGTACTGGCGCGACTATCTAGAGCAGATCCCCCCCGGAGAGGAACACAACCTAAAGCGCGCACTGGTGCTCAACCATATCATTGAACAGGCTGAGCATTACTACCAGGGGATACCGGAACACATTTTCAACAGAGAGGGCAAAAAACAGCTGGCGGAGAACATACAGCAGGCGCTGGAGTTCGACGGCAATGACCTCCTCGGTTGGGTCAAATTGATTCGCTGGCAACGTGAACTCAATCTGCTGAAACAGGCGCGCGCCTCCATCGAGAGCGCCTTTCAACACTTTCCGCAACATGTCACTCTGCTGGAAGAGGCGGCTGAGACCGCGATCAGCAGCAATGCCCACAAAAAGGCATCCCGTTATGCCAAACAGATTCTTGAGCTGGACCCAGTCAACCAGCGGGTAAAACGGCTGCTGTTTGAGAGTCACCGCAGCCACGCCCGCAAACAGCTGGAAAAACGGATGTTATCGCCCTGTGAAAAAGAGCTGGAACAGGCTGCAGCATGGGCAAGTGACCCTGTTCAATTAGGACGTCTAGCGCTGGCCCGTGCCAACCTCTATTCACAGCTCAAAAAACCATACACGCAATGGATCGAACAGGCCCAGAAGCAGCTTGGTGATGGTGTCACTCTGCGCTTTATGATGCATCAAGAGAGTTACAGCGACCACCCAATCACACTCTCCCCTGCTGAGGCCGTCACCTCACTGGATGACCTGCTGGTACTGTCACAACTGATTAATGAAAAGATCGACCACTGGTACCGCAACAAAGGAGACCGCTGGGAACTCGCCTCACTGTTTGATCAGATACTCCTCCCCTACCAGAAGATTCTGCAACAGGCGGCCCAGCTACCACAACTGACAGCACAACATTTCACCACTCTCTGTGCACTCTGGCTGCGCGAGGAGCTGGAGGAGCTCGAACTGGCGCTCCCCTATGCCGAAGCGGCGCTGGAACGCTGGCCAGAGCATCGACTACTACTCTGTTACCGACTGCTTGCCGAAGAGAAAGAGAATGGGGCCGCCCCCCATGAGGTGGTGCCACTACTGGAGGAGGCGCGAGAACAGAAGGATGAGCGGGTGGTTCAGTTACTCATGGACCACTTCCCAATGCTCCACAGCATGGGGAATCCCCACTCTCCTGATACATCACCATGGGATGATATCGATGAGGACGATGAAGAGGCGTTGATTGATGAGATCCCCCCCCATCTTGATAACGTTATGAAAGAATTAATAGAGCAGATTCCACTGGGGCAACTGATCAGCATGCTCTCTACCTCCCTCTCATTTAGCCAGCAGAGAGAGTTCAATCAGATGCTTGCTGATATGCGCCGCAAGACTGCAGGCGATGACACCCAATTTAAAATACTGTTGCTGTCACTACTGGAGGATGACGGCAAAGGGATGATAGAGCAGATACTGGGGAAAGACTCATGGAGATAATAATGAATAACCCGTGGATTATACTCAATATTACACAGAATGCTGACGATGAAGCGGTTAAGGCTGCCTGGCTGAAGTCGATCAAGCGTTACCCACCAGACCGAGATCCAGAGCGGTTCCAGCAGATCCAACAGGCCTATGAGCAGCTGAAAACAGAACGTCTGCGCACCAGCTACAGACTCTTCAATCCACAGCAACCAACTAAGGATGAGCTGCTACTGGCACTGTTACAGGAAGAGGAGCAACCTCAACGCCCTACACTATCACTCTGTCAGCAGCTGTTGAAGGCGGGGGCGAAGCAGCCATGAACCCACAGCACCAAGCACTACTAGAGCAGTTTCGCGACTATCTGGAAGAGAGTGAGCAGTGGGAACCCATCAAAGATACACAGGAAGATACACAGGAAGATACACAAGATGAACAGAAGATTGACCTGTTTACCCTCTTCAGTGAACTAAGCGCCCTAAAGAATGAAGTCAAACATGAGTCGCGTCAACTCAAGGAGGCATTAAGCCGCTTTGGCGAGCTATTTGACACCCTGCAACGCAACCAGCAGCGGCTGGAACGAGCACAGGATGAGGTACAGCAGACGGGAAGAGATGCAAAAATAGAGGCACAGCGAGAGATCCTGCTCGAAATTCTTGACCTGCGTGACCGTATAGAGAGCAATGAGCAATTTTTACAGAGCCACCAACCAGGGTGGCTCCACCGAATGAACAGCCGGGAACAGCAGTTCCAAGATGATCTACAGCAGGGGCTGGAGATCACCCTACGCAACTTCGACCACCTGTTGCAGCATAATAACGTGATCCCAATAGCCACCAAAAGTACCCCCTTTGACCCTCATACCATGCGGGTCGAGGCGGTAGAACAGCGCCCAGAGCAGTCCGACGGAGCAATCCTCGGTGTCGTACGTAGCGGCTACCTACTCAATGGAGAGACACTGAGAACCGCCCGTGTCATCGTCAACAAACTACAAGAGAACAACAGCAAATGAGTCACTCAACCAGCACTGCGATACTCGGTATCGACCTCGGCACCACCAACTCCGAGGTGGCCATCCTCCACAACGGCCGGATTGAGGTGGTGGAGGTCAGCCCCGGAGAGCGCAGACTCCCCTCCTGTGTTGGCCTTGCCGATGATGGCTCAACGCTGATCGGTAACTCCGCCAGAAACCAGCTGGCGCTGCACCCAGAGCGTACCATCCACTCTGTGAAGCGCCATATGGGGAAAGAAGTTGATCTCACACTGGGAGATCAGCACTACTCCCCTCAGGAGATCTCTGCAATGATTCTGCGCAGACTCAAAGAGATTGCCGAGCAGCAGAGCGGAGAGCGCTACCAGAGAGCGGTGATCACTGTACCCGCCTTCTTCTCCGATGCACAGCGTCAGGCCACCCGTGAAGCGGGAGAGATCGCGGGGCTCAGTGTTGAGCGTATCATCAATGAGCCCACTGCCGCTGCCGTCGCTTATGAGGGGGAACACAGTGAGCCTCTTACCATTCTGGTCTACGATCTGGGTGGTGGCACCTTTGATGTCTCTGTTGTGCGTATTGAACAGCAGGTGGTAGAGGTGCTGGCAAGCCATGGCAACAACCAACTTGGCGGGGATGATTTCGACCAGCTCATTGCCGAGATGCTGATGGACCACCTGCAACAGGAGCATGAGGTCGACATCACCGAATCACTGCAGGCGATGGCCCGTATCCGCGATGCAGCAGAGCGGGCCAAACTGGCACTCAGTGACTCCCCCTACTATACGGTAGAGGAGGAGAACCTGATCCAGCACAAGGGACGCTCTATCCACCTCTCTCTGGAGCTGTCACGAGATGACTATGAGCAGGCTATCTCTTCACTGATTAACGAGACCATGCAAGCGATCCACACCGCACTGGATGGGGCCAACCTCAGCGTTGCCGAGCTGGATCGAGTTCTGCTGGTGGGCGGATCTACCCGCACCCCACTGATCCAGCAACGGATCAAAAAAGAGCTGGGCATCGACCCCCGTTTTGATATCGACCCCGATCTCTGTGTAGCACAGGGGGCCGCCACCCAGGGGGCGCTGATCAATGGTGATGAGGTAGGCACCGTTCTGGTAGATATTACCCCCTACACCTTCGGAACCAGCGTCATCGGCTTCCACAACGGGCGCGACTACCCCCACTGTTTCTCTCCAATCATCCCCAAAAACAGCCCAATACCGGTAACCCGCAGTGAGGCCTACTACACCTCCTACGATGGCCAGGATGCAGTCAATGTTACCGTCTACCAGGGAGAGGACCCCGACGCACTCAACAACAGCGAGATTGGGCGCTATCTGGTAGAAGAGTTACAAGATCGCCCCAGTGGCAGCGCCATCATCATCACCTTTGCTCTGGATATCAATGGCATCCTCCATGTCACCACTCGGGAGAAGGAGACCGGCAGGGAGGAGGAGCTGGTGATTGACAATGCCATCGGACGACTGGATGAAGATAAAATGGTAGAGGCCAGAGCGCGTATCGAACAGCTATTCAGTGATGATGAGGAGTCACAGCTAGAGGACGAATCTGCTGCCGATGGTATCGATTCACAAATTAAAGAGGCACAGCAGCAGATCAAACTGGCCAGAGAGAGAATGGGCGCACTCAATGAAACTGACCAAGAGGATCTGATCGAGATTATCGAGGCGATTCAGGATGGAATCGACCAAGCCGAGGAGAAGGCGATTCACTCTGCAGTGGAAGAGCTACAAGAATTTTTCCACTATATTGAGTAACAATTTTCAGAATCCTCGGTTAAATCATCCCCCCCCCCATCCCACCCTTCCCCCTCAATGGGGAAGGAGCCAAGAACAGTGAGAATTACTGATTAATATGGATAAATGTCCCAACTGTCGTGCCCGTTACCGTGGTGGTGAGCAGTGCCACCGCTGCGGCATGGAGCTTGAACTGCTGCTGCATATTGAGCAGCAGAGAGAGCAGTTGATTATAGAGGCACTTCAGGCATTGACTCAGCAACACCATAATGAGGCACTAGATCTGCTTCAGCAGGCAGAATCAATGGAATCAAGCCAGATGAGCACTGCACTGGTAGAATTTATACGACAGCGTCAGCTGCAGTGAATACGATCATTCTAGTTTCTCGAACAGACTCCTAACTACGAAAGATACTGCTTCAACACCTGCTGCAACCCCTGCCTGTTGATAGGCTTGGCAAGAAAACCATCACACCCCGCCTGATCAAACTGCTCCCGATGTTTCTGCATCACATTGGCGGTCAATGCCACAATCGGTGGGCAGTGCTCTCGAGCCTTGAGAAGCTGCGTCGCCTCGATCCCATCCATCACCGGCATCTGCATATCCATAAAAATCAGATCAAACGGCTGCGCTGTCGCCAGATTAACCGCCTCCTGACCATTATCTACAACGGACACCGTAGCACCCATCCTTTCCAGCATACGACGCACCAACAGTTGCAGCTCTGGCGTATCCTCAGCCACCAACACCCGTCCTTGCACCTTCTCAGAGGATGAATCAACCTGCGATGGCTTAGGCTTCGACAGAGAGCACTCTGTACTCACCTTAAACGGCACAGAGAAGAGGAAGGTTGCCCCCCGCCCCTCTTCACTCTCTAACGTAATTGTGCCCCCCATCAACTCGGCAATACAGCTCGAGATATAGAGCCCAAGCCCACTCCCTCCAAAACGACGAGAGATCGAACCATCACCCTGTTCAAAACGCTGAAAGAGGCGCTGTTGCATCTCTGGGGAGATACCAATCCCACTATCATTAACACTAAAACAGAGCTGCCCCTCCCGCTGCTCTGCAGTCAGGGTCACGCCTCCTTGATGGGTAAATTTCATCGCATTACCGAGCAGGTTACTCAGCACCTGACTGATGCGTTGCGCATCTCCCAGTAGCTGATAACGACTCTCTACCTGCTGAACCAGTTGAAACCGCAAACCGGAATCCTGCATCCCCGTAGTGAAGGTACGCACCATATCCTGCAACAAAACCGAGAGATCAAAAGGGGCCTCACTGATAGTGAATTTTCCCGACTCAATCTTCGACAGATCGAGAATATCATTCACCAACGCCAGCTGACTGCGGCCCGCAACCTCAATGGAGCGTAGGATCTCCAGCCGTTCACCATCTTGCTCCCGTTCCAACAGCAGCTCACTGTTGCCGATAATCGAGGTCAATGGGGTACGCAGTTCATGGCTCATCGAGGCAAGAAAATCGTCCTTGGCCTCGCCCGCCTGTCGGATACGCTCCGCATTCAACAGCCCCCTCATATCCTGCACCACAATCGGCACCCCTCTTCCGGTCTGCAGCTGTGTACTCGACAGCCGCACCGGAATCTCTTCACCGGAGGCGGTACGCAGCGTTGCCTCTACGCAATTGGCTCCAACCCCCTCCTCCAGAAATAGGGTATTCAGCGCTTTTCCAATCAGCACCTCACGGGGCTCCTCCATAAACTGACAGAACGCCTGATTACAGTCGCTGACCTTTCTACTCTCATCCACGACCAATAACCCCTCCTGCATCGACTGCAGAATGCTGTCTAGGTAGTCGTGATGCTGCATCAACTCTTGCTGCTGTTGGCTCAACTGCTGATCCCGCACCCAAGACTGGGTAAAGGTGTGAGCAAACTGCAGAATCTCTTCACGGTTAAAAGGCTTACGCAGCAACAGAATATTGTAACCCGCAGCCCGGTGCAGCTCCTCAATGGTGCGGTCCGAGTGTGCGGTAACAATCACGATATAGATGCGGCTATCCAGCTCACGAATCCTGCGAGTGGTCTCCAGTCCATCGATACCCGGAGGCATCCGCATATCGATAAAGGCGAGCGCATAGGGGGTGTTGTCATTGTTGGCCTGACGAACCGCATCAACCCCCTCCAGCCCTTGGGAGGCTGTGGTCAACGCAAAGCCACCACTACGACTCCCTTCGGCATCTCCTCCCTCAACTTTCCCCAGCAGACGGGCGGCACGGCTGACGCGCTGAGTGAGGATGTCGCGATAGGTCTGCAACATCTTCTCATCATCATCAATGACCAGTACTCGGTTATTACTCTGTTCCATCCCTAAAATTCCCTATCCATCCCTGTATCCGTCCCTGTTACCGTGGCAACCGCACGACAAAGGTCGATCCGCGACCCGCGCCCTCACTCTCCACCGCAATGGAGCCGCCGTTTGACTGTACAAAATTGGCCACCGAGTGCAGCCCAAAGCCACTCCCCTGCTGCTTGTTGGTCTCACCAAAACGGAAGATAGAGGCCAACCTTCCCAGCTTGATACCACAACCGTTATCGATCAAGCGTATCACAAAGAGATTAGCATCCTCTGGATCGACCTCCGCACGCAGACGAATCAACCCACTCCCACTCACTGCCGCATTGGCATCGATCGCCTCCATCGCATTCTTCAGCAAGTTGCCCAACATCTGTACAAAGGGGTTGCGGGGCATACGAATCTCCCCCACCTCAACCTGCGGTACAAAGACGATACTGCGTTTCTGCAGCGAGGTCGACAACAGAGAGTGAGCATCCTCTACCGCATCTAGCAGATTAAAGTTCTCAGAGAAGCTACCCCCAGCACCCGCTCCATCTTTGGCGAGGGTCTGCTGTACCCGCACGATATCGGCAATATGCGCCACTCCAGTACGGATTTCACTGATATTCTCCTGCAACCCCTCACTGTTCAACTCTCGCAAAATCTCTGGGGTACGCTCAAACATCTCCAGCATCTCCTGCACTTCCGTCTCTGCTACCCCCTGCTTCTGCATCACGCTCTTCGCCTGCTCCACTCTCTGCTGCAGCAGGCCCGCCACCTCTAATAGATCCTGACGTTCCTCATCCAGCTGATGGGTGCGCTCACCGATGGAGTTGATCGCATTACCGATATTGTGCAGTACCGAGGTCGACATCTCCGACATCCCCGACTGGTAGGCCACCTCGGTGGAGACCCGTTGCAACGCTTGTGCCGCCTGACGGGCCTCGGTCACATCATCCACCAGCAACAGCCATAACTGCTCTTTGGAGTTCTCATTAACTGCCTGCTCCTCAGGCGCATTCCCACGCTGTCCCATCTGCACCAAGGTAAAGGAGAGTATTTTATTCCCGCTCGCCGACTCCACCCCCTCCAGTGGCTGGCGCTGACGCACCCCCTGCAGAAGCAGATCCAGCGGCTCTGCCGCCAGCTGCCCCGCTACCAATAGGTGCTCTACCTTATCCTCCACCTCCCACTGCCCCAGCAACTCACCAAAACGGGGGTTGGCAACCACAATGCGTCCCGCCTGCAGCACCACCATACCCACTGGGGCAGCCGTAATCACCTGCTCTGCAAAGCGTCTTGACTGCTGCAGGTGGCTGAGCATGGTATCGAAGGAGCGCGCCAACGCCCCCACCTCATCCCCGCTACTGGTGTCGATCCTGACCACCTCATCTCCCTGTGAGATGCGATCAGCCGCTAGGGTCAATTCACGAACGGGGCGAGTCATCCACTGCACCATCAACGCGGTGGCAATGGTAACCCCAATCACTACCAGCAATACCAGCAGCGCCAACTGTTGACGGAACCCCGCCGCCTGCTGCTCCAGCACTTGGCTGGAGGCGACCGTCCCCAGAATCAGGTAACGTTCGGGGTGCAGCGGATCAAAATAGAACGGGCGCAGGGTGACCCCAACCCCCTGCCCTTTTAGCTGTCTGGTGGAGCTATGCTCATGATCCAACTCATCCCGCTCTCTCCAGTGTTCCAACTCAGCCTGTAGATCCATCTGAGGATAGTCCAGCAGCAGGCTCTCTTCACGCTCCTCAATCTCGAAGGAGAAACGCTTCTCACTCTGCGGATGAATCAGATACTCTCCACGCCCGTTGGCCAGTAGATAAAACGAATCCTCCAGCACTTTCTGGCGTAGTGGACGGGTGAAACGGTCAAAGTGGATATTCAATACCAGCACCCCAAACACCGCCCCGCTCTGTGGATCGAACACCGGGGTTGCCAGCCGCAACATCGGCTCCCATGGCACCACAATACGCCCCCGCTCCCGGTTCAGCGTCACCTCGGAAAAATAGATCGCCTCCTCTGCAAGCATGGCTGCCTGCTGCAGATAGGGCCGCTGCCCCTTCTGTTGCAGACGTTCTGCGGGGACCACCTCAATACTGCCCCCGACACGATCCAGCCGTACCAGTTCACGCCCTCCCTCCTGCAGACCAATCAGGCGCACCTGACTGTAGTAGCTACGCTGCTGCATCACCGTGCGAAATACCTCTTGAAGGCGATGCTCCCAACCTGTGCGGGTCTCGTTGAGCTGATCATCATACCCGCCCCCCTGGATGGCCCGAATCACCCCCCCCAGTGCCGGGGTGTGCTTGAGCAGACTGAGGTCACCCTTAACCGTCTCGAAGGAGCGCTCAAATGCGATACTGCCCTGATTGACATTCTCCTTCAGGCGGACCAGCGCCTCCTGCTCCAACAAACGACTGGCATTGGTCGAAGCGAGCCAAGCCAACATCACCACCGCGCCACCGGCAACCAGTAGCGTCAGCAGGGCCAGCTTATAGGCGAGACGCATCCTCATGGCTGTGGCTCCGAGGTCTGAACGGAAACGACAGACTCACCCTCACCCAGCAGCCGTTGCAGTAGTGCGTTGATCTGCCTCATGCGCTTGCGGTTATCCTCTTTCAACGCCGTGGCATCGGCACTGATCACTACCTCTGCATCCACCTCAGCGAGCTGTGCAATACCCAGATGCTGTTTGATGCTGCGGCTGTTGACCAGCAGTATCCCGAGCTCATCCATCACCCACTGTCGCCCCTTCTGAACCGCTGAGGCATAGCTATGCAGACGACTATCCAGCAGCCCGACATGGTGATGTAGGCGGTAGAGCTGCTTACCTGCCCGTACAGCCTTCTCCACCATCTGCAGATGGCTGCCCTGTTCTACCCCCACACTACAGCAATCCTCACTGGGCAACTGCACCCCGCGTGCTGCAGAAATCAGCTCCAGTTCAGCCTGCAGTAGGCGCAGACGGCGATTAATATCTGCCGCCTTCGCCGAGCGCCCACTCAACAGCCTGATCAGGCTGCCCAGCTCACCCCAGCGCTGATAGACCTCAGAGGGGGTGCGCGATGTGGTCAACTCGCCGATAACACGCTGCGCATGGCCCAGTTCACTGGTATAGCTTTGAAACTCCTCCATGCCCCCCTTGCGATAGAGCAGCTCCAGCTCCACATCCAGACGGATCGCCAGATCATATACCTGATCCGGGGTGATCGCACGCTGCGGAAAGTCGGGCAGGGCCAGCCTCCCCATGTTGTGCTGTTCTCGCATCTGGCTCAGCTGCTCCATCACATCCAGCGCCTTGAAGTAGACATGGCGCGGCTCCAGCAGTTCAATCAACCCCACCGCCTCCGGTAGTGCGACAATTCCGCGCTGCTGCTGATACTGGTTTAGCTCAACCAAGGCGTGGGAGACCACCGCATAGACATGCTCAGGGCGCTTGTGCAGGGTCTGAGAAGCGAACTGCAGCCGTTCGTTACCACGGAGATCAGGTAGCAGACGCTGCGCCAGCTCCATGTTATAGACCACATCATCCGGGGTGCGCTGCAGATCGAGCAGAGGGGAATCGAAGTTACGCTCCAACCCCAAACGGTATTTAGTACGCTGCAGCTCGGCTAGGGTATTCAACAAGCGGTCATAAACATCGGTAGGCGAAATCTTTCTACGCGCTGCTGGTAACACCTGCATCGGCTCGATCCACAAATTGTACTGCAGCTCTGCCAGATCATGATCAAACCGCACCGCCGACTGCAGCGCATGGTTCGATAACTGCCCCTCCCTCTGCTGTGGTGCTTCAACTGGATCATGCCGATTTTGTGAGGTACGAAGAAAGCGGACATTGTCCAGTACACGCTCGGAGAGGGCATAGACCTCCGGCGGGGTCACTCCGCGCACCCCGATCACGGGATTGAGGGCATCGGAGATCTCATGTAGCAGGCGGTAGACATCACTGGGGGTTCTCTCCTCCTCCATCTTCTTCTTCTTCTGCTGCAAATTCTGCTCCTTTTCCTGCAGAATCAGTGCGGCCTCACCTCCCAAGCGCACCATCAGCACATAGACCTCATTGGGGGTGATCTGTCGTGCAGGAAACGGGGGGATGGTGATTGCACCGAGGCGATCAATCTGCCGCAGACGGTTGAGCTTCTCTAATACCTCCAGCCCCTTCTGTAGCACATGGCGTGGGGCCTTCCCAGGGACTCGCTTACGTAGCGGGTAGGGGGTGGTAACCTGGTTAATTTTACGCAACAGCAGCACCTGCTGCTGCAGCCACTCCGCCTCGGCATAGACATCGGTGGGGGTGTAATCAGAGACCTTCGCCTGTAACGGGGCGCTCAACAACAGTAGTAACAGCAGGATAGGGGGACGGTTCATTGAACAACCTCATCATCAGTGATCCAGCGAAGCACCAGCTGCATACCGTTTTTACTACCCACCACCCGCACCCGCCCCTGTAGTGCTCTATTCCATTCAAACGATGGCAGCGGTTCCCCCTCAGCAGGGAGCAGATAGATCAACGCCCCTTGTGACAGCTGCAGCTGCAGTGCTGAGGCGGCCTGCAGGTACTGCCCCGCATAAGAGAGTTTGTGCAACTGACCCACCACATAGGCGGAGGAGAGATGGTACTCCCGCCCCAGTAACTGCTGCTGAATGAGGATCGAAAATTCCAACGCCTCCAGCTCCGTCTCCTGCACCACTCTCATCAGACTGCCCAGCTCATCCCCAGCAACGGCCTGGTCGATCATCTGATCCGCACTGTTCGACGGTTCAGGGTCAAACTGTAGCACCTTGCGTACCGGATCGTAGCTGCGATCCGAGAGCACCTCAAAACCGACAAAGGGGAGGGCGGGGTTACGCAGTGAGTCCGGCATCCACAATAGCGCCTGGGTCAATGCAAAGCGTTGATCCTCCGCTACCTGATGGCCCGCCACCAGCGCCAAATTGACTATGGGGCCAATACGGGCGATGGTGCGAAAAATTTTGCCGTGCTTCTTCTCTGCGGCCCAGAGGTTGACATCATAGCTGGCAGCCACATCCAGGGTGCGCTCGGCAAGCTGATCGGTAGAACGGCTATGGCCTCCACTGAAGGAGACCGCCCCAAACCACTGCTGCGGATCGATCCCGCGCTGGTGGAAGTAGTAGCGAGGGAAACGGTAACCAGAGGTGGAGTGTTGACTGGCGTAGGCAAAACGCTTGCCCTGTAGATCGGAGAACTGCCGCAGATCGGAGTCCCGATGAGTCAGCAGATGGCTATAGTACCAACTGCGGGGGGTCCCCCCCTCTCCCGTCTGCTGTGCAGTCGCTAGGTAGTGAAGTTCGGGGTAGCTTGTCTTGGTCTCGACATAGAGGTTGGGACCGAGCAGTGCAAAATGGACCTTGCCCTGCCCTAGGTTCTGCCGCAAGATCTCATAACTCTCGCTCACCTGCAGTTTGACGGGGTGATCAAGCGCCTCGGAGAGGTAGGTCATCATCGGCTCAAACCCCTGCTGAATCACCTGCTCATCATAGATCGGAGGGACCCCAAAGAGATAGGGAGGCTGTTGCGACTGTTGCACTGCCATAGCCACGCAGGGCAGCATCAGCACGGAGAGTAGCGCCAGCCGTTGTAGTAAAGAGCTAAAAATGGACAAACTTACGTTATACATAACACTACAATCAGGACTCACAGTAAAGATGCCTTTACCAAGCGCACTCTCTCATTAGCTAAGTTCAATACACCATATTAACAATATTAATAGATTATAATCATAGAAAACATCAGGTGCAATGAATACGGTCATAGTAACGTGCACGATAGAGCAGTCGTCTCTTCTCTGCATCCTCCCCATCCTCAAAGCCCGTGCGGTCATGCAGCACATTGTTGGCGATCAGCCCCCAGCCCGGCTGCAGGGTTCCGTGGAAGATATGTGCTGAATCACTCTTCAGCAGCTCACCCAGCCACGCCACTGCCGCCTGCACCAGTGGATCTTCACTCCAGACAATGTTGCGCTTACGCATGGTAAAGCGCATATGCAGCTGCCCCGATGCGGTCACCATAAATACCGGCCCGGCACGCTCTGGACGCAGCTCTTCACCATCCACCACATGGTTGGGGATCACCATTGCATCCTCCTGCATCAGTGCGTGCACATACTCTGGATGCGCTTCACGCATCAGCAGATAGGCCATTTCGTGATCCATCAGGCCATTCTCTCCCCCCTCCACGGCGGGTCGCACACAGTGCAGTAGCAACGCATGGTTCTGCAGGTCGAGGCGGTTGTAGTAACCATCGGTGTGCCAGTGGATCTCTTTGTTGGAGTAGGGGATGTAGGGGGCGTGGAGCTGATCATCTTGCACGGTCAGTGCGGTTACTGCATCGCCCTCTGCTCCACGGTTGTGGTTGATGTTATTCAAGCCGAAACGCATCCCCACCGCGCGTGGAATATGGGTCCCCTCTTCCTCCAACGGACTGACGTAGATCGCCATATTGGCTCTTCGACAGCGCTCCAACACCGCCTCATGCTCACTGTTTCTGATAGTCCTGGGGTCATCGATCTCGACGATCAGGTCATTCAGGGAGGCGGGGGCCTGCTGCAGTTTGTGGTCACGCCAGCGCTGCCATGCTTCATTATTGTCTAGGTCAAATGGATTATTGTCACTCATCGTTCTCTACTCTGAAAATTCATCTTAAAATTCTGACCACTCCGAGTCACCAGCTACCGGAGCTGCCTTTCTCTGAACTGGCGTTTTCTGCACACTCTTTGCCACAGCCCGCACTTTTTCTACTGCTGCAACAGGACGCTTGTTCGATTGCTGCGCAGGTCTGTGAGAGGCCGCCTCAATCTTGTCCAGTTGAAGTAGCACCTCTTTGGAGATGGGGTCAATCTCTCCATACAACTGCTCCACCTTGTCCGTCTCCCCGCTGTTCTTACTGTGGATAATATCCCGAATCACCCGATGCAGTTTCTCATGTACTCGATCTAGGATACCCATCGCCTCTAGGTGCCTATATTTTTCACGCCCCTCACTATCCAGCCACTTACCCAACACACAGTCATGGTGAGAGATCGCCTCCTTCTCATCCATTTCGATCATCCCGTCGAGAAAACCGCGAATCTTCCCTTTCCACGCAAGATGGGCCGTACGCGCACCGGCAATGGCCTCATTAAAGCTGCTCTGCTCCCGTGCTACAGAGGCTGTCTGCGGGTTGAGCTTGAAGGTCGAGACCACCGAGGTGAGCCCCTTAGCCTGCTCACTCAGGGCGGTACTGGAGGCCGCAGCCTGCTCCACCAGTGCGGCATTCCCCTGATTGACATTGTCGAGCTGAGAAATGGCTGTATTGATCTGCTCAATCCCCCGAGTCTGCTCTCGTGCCGCCTCTGCAATTTCACTGGCAACACTGGTCACTTTATTAACGGAGCCCTGAATCCTATTCAGCGCCTCTCCACTCTGGTTGACCAGTTCGCTACCCTCAGTCACACGCTCTGTGGTGGTATCAATTAACCCCTTGATCTCCTTGGCTGCCTCTGCCGAGCGTTGCGCCAAGGTGCGCACTTCACCCGCCACCACCGCGAACCCTCTTCCCTGCTCTCCTGCACGCGCCGCCTCCACTGCGGCATTCAGCGCCAGCAGGTTGGTCTGGAAGGCAATGCCATCAATCAATGAGATAATATCGGAGATCTTGCCACTCGACTCACTGATACGTTCCATCGCTTCCATCGCCTGCTCAACAATCCGCGACCCCTCAACCGCCTCCTGCGCCGCCCCACTCACTAACTGACTGGCATTGTCTGCACTCTCCGCATTGAGTTTCACCGTAGCAGTGATCTGCTCCATACTGGAGGCGGTCTCCTCCAGACTGGCAGCCTGTTCATTGGTACGGCTGGAGAGGTCCTGATTACCTTTGGAGATCTTGTTGGAGCCAGACTCTACGCTCTCTGCCGAGCTCCGAACTTGATCCACAATATAGGAGAGGTTGGTCTGGGTTGCATTGATCGCATCCTTCATCACCGCCAGACGTCCTTGGTAACGTCCGCTGATGCTGCGAGTCAGATCTCCCTCACCCATGCGGTTGGCAGTCGATGCGGTCTCCTCCACCGCCTGCTCCAGTGACACCATAGAGAGGTTGATATTCTTTTTCAGCTGCTCCAGATCACCCTTCGCCTCAACACTCATACGCTGGGCAAAATCTCCCTCGGCAAGGCTACTAATGACCTCTCCAATCTGACGCACAATGCGGTCCATCGAAGCCATCGCATGGTTCACCTGATCACGGAACAACGGCTCGACATCATCACTCATGCGTACACTGAGATCCCCTTCACTCAGCCCCTTCATCACCTTTGCCAGCGCAGTCATGGTGCGCTCAACACTATCTGCAGAACCATTAATACCTGACTTGAGCATTGCCAAATCACCCTGTAACTCCAACTCCACCCGGTGTTCAAAGTCTCCTTGAGCAACCTGCCCAACCACTCGGTTACTCTCACCAATCGAGAGCTGTAACTGTTCCAACAAGGTATTGAGTGCGGTAGCCATCGCCCCAACCTCATCCCGACTCAGTACCTTCACCCGTGTAGAGAAATCACCACTCTGTTCAATCTGTTGAATGGCCTCTGCAGTTTGACGCACATTATTGAGAATACCGCGCCCAACGACAATACCCACCCAGAGCACCACACCCAGTAACAGCATAATTGAGGCCACTAGGATGACAAACTGGCGTTCAATCTCTTTCAGCCGCATTTGGCTATCCAACACCGTCTCATCACTCACCTGTTGCGCCACAATCTTGATTCTGCTGATTCTGGCCGTGGCCACCTTAAACCACTCCCCAGCATCCATGCCTGAAAGCTTACCCAACCCTTGCAACGCCTTTAGTGCCGGGGAGTCATCCACTTTCACCGTCTGGTCCACCGCTCTGCTGTCGCCATTTTTTGCAAAAATGGCTGCCACCTGTTGCGCCCCCTGATGATACTGCTCCATCACCTGAGCAACCTGTGAGAGCCACTCCGACTCCTCGGCAGTGATCCCTTTTATCGTATGAAAGCGCTCAATGATGGTACGAACCCGCTGATAGCCCATCTCTACCCGTTGCTTGTATTTTTCACTGCCTCGCAACACATAATTTTTGAAGTTATGGATCAGCCCACCATAGCCCATCTCTGCCTTCAGCTGTCCCAGTAGATCCAGCTTCTCTTCACGACTCTGCAGCAGCATGCGTCGAGACAGCACCGCATCTACGACTTTCGACTCCAACTGCTGTTGATACAGCGTACGTTGATCAGCAGTCGCATTACGCAAGAAGCTCTTCTGCTTCAACTCTTGATCGGTGATATATTCAATAATGGCACGTTTTTGTTGGCTGCTCAGCTCACCACGGGTGAATACTGCATTTAATGCCCCGCGCTCCTGCCCTGCCCGCTCTTTCATCCACAGCAACGCTACCCATGTATTCAGTTGTCTGGCCGCATTAGCATCGGTGACACCAGAGGCCAACTCCTCAATCAACTCTAGGGCCATGGCATTAATTTTAGAGTAGAAATCAAAGGCCTTGGGTTCTGTCCTCAGCTGATCTACCGCAGCGCGAACAGTAGTACGCTGCTGCAACAGCTCCATCAGCTGCTGTAGCTGTCTGGTCACCACCGCTCCAAACTGCATCACTTCAGCCTGCTGCAACGCTGACTCTAGTAGAATCACTTGGCTATCAGCCATTTTTCTCTGAGGCCCTAGTTTCTCGCGATTACTGTTACCTCCACTGGCAAGAAACCCCGCCGTCAGCCCACGCTCTACCGCAAAGTTATGCGCTACCGCATCCAGTAGACTGGAAAAAGAGACCCGCTCTACTACCTGCTCTACCTCAACCAACTCTGCTCTCTCATGCAGCGCACTTTGTGTTGCCAAACCAACCAGTGCCACCATCGGTGGCAGCAGCATTAAACTCAACTTAAATAAAATGGGTAGATTATTGATTTTTTGGAACACTTGAACACTCACGACATCACTTTAAAGGAGCGAAACATTATCCCCGTAGCAAGAAGAGTTCTCAATACCTACAGCAAGGTATAGTATTGTTTTTAAAGAGATAATCCGCATTAAACCTGAATCAAAAAAGATAAAACGCATTTTTATAGGCGCTTTATAGAGATCGGCATCCCTCTATTTTTTCAGCGGCCCCACCTCTCTCTCACCTCCCCAAGCCTCCCAATGAAGCACCTGCTCTAACTCCAACCGAGGCAGCCATCCAACCTTTTCCAGCTCTGGCTTTTCGTGGAATTGCGAAACATAACCGACACAGAGGTAGGCGATGGGGACGACCGCTTCAGGCAGGCTGAGGGTTTTTGCCAAGGCATCTGGGTCCATAATGCTGACCCACCCAACGCCAACCTCTTCACTGCGTGCTGCTAACCAGAAATTTTGTACCGCACAAACACTGCTATAGAGATCCATCTCTGCCATATGCGTGCGCCCCAAAACAACCGGACCGGAGCGAGAACGGTCACAGGTAATCAACACATTAAGGGGGGCCTCAAGAATGCCTTCTAGCTTCAGGTTACGGTAAGTTTGTTGGCGTTCACCCTCGAACAGCGCTGCCGCTTCCGCATCGGCCTTAACAAAGAGCTGATGCACCTGCTGCTTTACCTTCTTGCTACGAATCAGTAGAAAGTCCCAAGGCTGCATAAAGCCGACCGAGGGTGCATGATGAGCCGCCTTAAGAATACGAGCGAGTGTCTCGTCAGGGATCTCCTGACTCAGAAACTCTCCACGCACATCTCTACGGGTGAAGATCGCCTTATAAACGGCATCACGCTCTGCTTTGCTGAAGGGGTGTTGTTGAGTTGGGTCCATCTGCGGAAGTTTACCATCACAGACCACAACTCTCGGAGGAGATCCTAGAATTCTGAGGCTTCAACCTCAAGGTAGGCCTGATTGGCATGCCGCCCCATCTCAAAATCATACCCTGCCCAAGCTTGATAAGCCGTTGTTCGCTTAGCCACAACCGACTTCACCTCACTACTATCTAGGTCTTCATTGAAGGCGTAGCGGGCACCATCATAGACTGCAGCCAAATAGTCGCGATAGGTGGTCACAACAGAACGATCTCCACTAGTGCCATGTCCCGGAACCCATGTTTTGGCCTCACTCTTCAAGACCTCATTCAGCACCGCAATATTGCCTTGAAAGGTACCACTCTGCATGCCACCCAAACGCTCCACCATGGCGTTATCACCCAGAAAAACAGTCTGATCCTCTACCACCTCAATCATCATGTCGGTCTTGCTATGGCCTTCACCATAGTGGTGCATACGGAAGGTCAGGTTACCAATTTTCACCTCGTCTCCGTGATTCAGCGCAACGGTAGGAAACACCAACGAAGTGCCCGCAGTAAAACCTTCCGTCAATTTTTCCAGATTACGGTTCCAGCTCGCCCCTTCTCCCGCCTTTGCATCGGCAATCATCTGAGGGTGAGCGTAGATGGGGGCATCTGGATAGGCTCTATGAATCGCATCATTGCCAAACCAGTGATCCCCATGCACATGGGTATTAAAGACCGCTACCACTGGGGCATCCGTTATCTGACGCACCATTCGCAAAACCATCTCTCCGGCATAGAGGCTGGAGCCGGGATCGACCACGACCACCCCAGCATCGCTCAATACGATACCGGGATTATTCATAAAGCCTTGGTTCTCCACAGAGGGGAAGGCTTTGGGTCCATGTATCACCCAAGTATGGTCGGTAAGCTGATCCAGTGGATAGTCTCGCACCATCTTCTCCGCAGAGACGGCGGTTGTCATCGAAAATAGAACTACACTCAACAGCGTGACAAAACCAATTCTTTCCATCCATCCACTCCTTTCGTTAGTATTGTTCGATGGACTACACAAGTATCTGCAAGCTCCTCTCTATTATTGATTATTATAGTCAGATATTATTCCCTATTCATTACAATTATCACTAACCGCCATGAACCACTTAACCGAAGAACACTGTGAAGCATGCAAGCCCGATGCCCCTCAAGTCACCGATGAAGAGATCAAAACACTCGTATTCGCCGTTCCGGACTGGAGCTTCGAGACCCGAGAGCAGATCTTGCAATTAGAGCGAAGCTTCTGCTTTGACTCCTTTGCTCATGCACTCACCTTTACCCAAAAGGTGGGAGAGCTGGCGGAGTCAGAGGGGCACCACCCCGCAATACTCACAGAGTGGGGCAAGGTTACCATCACTTGGTGGAGCCATAAGATCGGTGGACTACATCGCAATGACTTCATTATGGCTGCAAAAACTGATCAAACCTTTATCACTAACCTCTAATGGGCAAACTCAAGGTCACCACAGAGAACAAGTGCACCCTCTGTGAGGGGAGCAAGTGCTGTAGCTACCTAACACAGCAGGTCGACACACCGCGCAGCAAGGAGGATTTTCATACCCTACTGTGGCAGATTGCCCACCAAGGTGTAGAGATCTACCAAGATGAGGATGGATGGTTTCTGTTGATCAGCAACCGTTGCCAATTCATTGAGAAAGATGGACGCTGCGGTATCTATGAGCAGCGCCCTACAGTATGCCGCGAACATGATAATGAGTGGTGTGAATACGATGAACCGGCAGAGCAGCACTTCAAACGCCACTTCACCAGTTATCAGCAGCTGTTAAAGTACTGTAAGAAACGATTTAAGAAATGGAATTAGGGAAAACAGATATGGAAGAGCAGAGAGCAGCATTCATCATTGATGCCACCGTGGCCAACTTCGAAGAGGCGGTTCTACAGGCCTCTTTTAACACCCCAGTGCTGGTCGACTTCTGGGCCCCTTGGTGCAACCCCTGCAAGATGTTGATGCCGGTACTCACCAAACTGGCTGAAGAGTTTGAGGGAAAATTCATCCTCGCTAAGGTCAATGTGGATGAGAATCAGGAGCTCGCAACACAGTTCAACGCCCGCAGCGTTCCCACGGTAAAGATCTTCCGTAACGGTGCGGTGGTGGATGAGTTTATGGGGGCGCAGTCTGAGAGTAATGTACGCAAGGTGCTGGATAACCACATTGAGCGTGCCTCTGACAAGATGCGCCTGCAGGCTGGGGAGTTGATTCAGCAAGGTGACCTGGATGACGCTATCACCCTACTGCAGCAGGCCAATCAAGAGGACCCTGACAATACACGGGTTCGACTCGACCTGATTAGCGTACTCTTCCTCAAGGGGGAGTATGCCGATGTAGAGCAGGCGATTCACTCTCTGCCTCTTGCAGAGAGGGAGACTCCAGAGATCAAGGGGCTCCAGAACCGCTTACTGTTTGCCAAGGTTGCCGCAGATGCGGACGAGATTGAGGCACTGCGTAGCGCAATCGAGAGTGACGGCAACAACAGCGAGGCCCGTTACCAACTGGCTGCCCAACTGCTTGTTGATGGGGATACAGAAGCGGCGTTGCAGGCGTTGTTGCTGCTACTAATGAGAGACCGAACCTATGGCGACGATGCCGCACGCAAGGGGATGGTGGCCATTCTTGAGTCCATCGGTGAGCATGAGGTGACCAGCAAGTGGCGGCGCAAGATGTCGAGTGCGCTGCTCTAGTCTGCTCTCTAACCTAATCGGTACGTTCTCAATAAGCCCATGCAACAACTCCCTCCTCCTGTCAGGGGGAGGGTTGGGGAGGGGGTTAAGCGCCTGATCTTGCACCCCACCCCCATCCTACCCTTCCCCCTCAATGGGGAAGGGACTTTAGTCTACATCAATGCGTAGTCCGGTTAAGCTGTGCAACCCCTCGCTTTACTGCCTCACGCAGTGGCGCAGGAATCGATAGCGTATCCAGCTCCATGCCATAGATCAGGTTCTTCACCTCCAGCCCCAGCTCTACATCTCCCTGTAGGCGGATACGACGCTGAAAGAAGAGGGTGTCTGGATCTTCTCGCCCCAACGAGAGCTGAACAAAATCATACAGGGTGCCACTGATCACTAGATCCAGTGGACCTTCACCACCGTGTTCGACCAGCCAGTTGCGCCCTTTGGTAAAGCGAAACTCTACCTCACCATCGATCAGACGAATGGCTGCGGTGCGCCCCTCCAGACAGTCAAACTCTCCCTCCTTCAGCTGCTGCTGAAACAGGTGGTTGAGCAGCGTAACCAGCAATTTTGTATGGACCACATTGGGGATCAACTGCAGCGGCTTTGCCAGCAGTGGAGGTATACGGGGCAGGGAGGAGGCTGTGTTGCTATTTTCTTCTATCGTCTGTTGCATCATTTTCTACTCTTCTCAGTTTCTACTCATCCAAAAGCGCTTGATGTTGCTGAATCCCCGCTTCACCATACCAGTACCCATCGACACTCGGCTCTGGATAGAGCTTATCTATCTCAAGTTTGCCCTGTTCGGGGGACAGCTCTCCCTGACGAACACGATCCAGTAGCTGCAGAATTTTAGGGGTAAAACGCAGATGGGGGGCTACGCGTATCACCTCAACACCCATTGTGTTGATCTCATCCAACACCCCAACCAAATTGCTGTACTGGGCTGATTGCGTCTGAATACCGTTAATGGTGAGAAAGGATTGCCCCTCTTTGGTGCGCATCATCATTCCATCGGGATCATCCAGACAGCGGTATTGGCAGTCATCCTTCGGCAGATTGTAGTGGCGGGCGGTATAGCAACGGGCCGCATAGGCGAGCGGCAATTTACCCCACACCTGCACTTCAGTCTCTACCCCATCAGGACGCTGCTGGTGGAGCTGCTGCAAGGTATCCTCAGAGAGCTCAACGGGAAGTTGCCAACGCACCATTCCTGACTTCGCCAAGCGCGCGATGGCCGTGCTGTTATAGAGGTTCAATGCATGTCCCGCAACAAAGGGGATAGATGCCTCGCTGCATCGATTCACCGCAGCGAGATCATTGGCCTCCACCAGAAATTCGCCATTGCTACAGATGCGGCGTAGCGTCTTCAACTCCGACTCCGCTTCCAGCAGCACCATAGTGGAGAGCACCACCGTTTTCCCCGCCTGCGCCAACTCTTGCGCAATCTCAATCCATTGGTCACTATTGAGTGAACGGCGCTTGGAGCAGATGGTCTCCCCCAGATAGACGATATCCACAGGGGTCTCGGCAACTTGTCGGTAGAATGTACGGATGTCCTCTTCCGACCAGTAGTAGGCGATAGGGGCGAGTGAAATCTTCATCATCAACTCCGTTACTGCCACGCCCGATGGTAGGCACCCAGTGTGGTCTGCGCCCCTTCGGCCACTTTGCTCAAGGCTGCATTCCACTCGCTCTGCACCTGAAACCCCGAGGGGTTACGTTTACAGGCATCAATGGCATCGCGCCACACCCGTGTCACCTGCGACACATAGGCGGGGCTGCGCTGCCGCCCCTCAATTTTGACTGCACCGATTCCCATTGCCATCATCTCTGGCAGCAGCTCCAGTGTGTTCAAGCTGGTCGGCTCCTCGATGGCATACCCCTCCTTGCCCTGTACCTCAAAACGCCCTTTGCAGATGGTGGGGTAACCGGCATGTTCATTGGAACCAAAACGGTCTACCAAGATACCCCCAAGGCGAGTCTCGGTGATACCATTAGGCTGCTCCACCCACTCTACATGGCTGCCGGGTGAGCAGGCTCCGTAGGTATTTGGAGAACGCCCAGTCGCATAGGAGGAGAGCAAGCAACGCCCTTCGACCATCACACAGAGGCTACCAAAGCCAAACAGCTCCAACGGAACCGGACTGTGCTCAGAAAGGTGGGCCACCTGTGCCGCAGAGAGCACGCGAGGAATCACGGCCCGACGGATACCGAAGGTACGTTGGAGATAGTGGAGCGCTTCATAGTTGGTCGCAGAGCCTTGAACCGAGAGGTGTAGATTGAGATCGGGCCAGCGGTTGGCCGCATAGTCGAGAATACCCAAGTCCGCCAAAATGATTGCATCCACACCCGCCTCAGCCGCACGGTCAACCGCTTCGGTCCAGTGGTGCCAGCCATTCGGTTGTGGAAAGGTGTTGATCGCAACAAACAACCGAGAACCACGCTGATGCGCATACTCTATGCCTTGTTGGATATTTTTGGAGGTAAAGTTGAGGCCCGCAAAATTACGCGCATTGGTCTCATCCTTGAAACCAATATAGACCGCATCCGCGCCCTGATCGACCGCCGCCTTCAGTGAAGGTAAGTTCCCTGCCGGGCAGACCAATTCCATCACACACCTGCGTTTACTAGAAAGAAGCGGTAACTATATCAATAAGTAGCGGTATTTTAATTGAGAGAGGTCAACTCTCAAAGGCAGCGACTAACGGCTGGAGTAGTGTGGGATTTTTCCACTGAACCCCTTCATTGAAGGGACGGTAGGCAGTGAAAGGCCACTCATGCCCCCGACCTCGGTTAGTTTGTGAATGATACCCCACTGTACTGGAGGGAAGTGGTTACCAAAACGCAACGCGGCCTTTCTCAATAGCTTCGCTGGAGCACTATCCGTGGTAAAGAGGCGCACTATACTGTTGGTACCGTGGTAGATCGGACGGCTCGCCAGCTGCTGTTTCTGGTTATAGTGGCTCAACACCTCATCACTGTAGAACGACTCCCCACGCGCCAGTGCCTGCTTCATCCGTTCCGCCAAGGTGTGTTGCCCCCGTAGCCCCAGATTGAAGCCGTGTGCGGTTACGGGGTGCATCCCCACCGCCGCATCACCCAACAGTGCATAGCGGTTACCCACCATTTTATTGGCATGAACAGCAACCAGCGGATAGGAGAAACGCTCGGTACTCAGGCTCATCTTGCCATAACGCCCCCCCAGCCCCTCTTCGATGGTGGCGTTAAATTCGGCATCATCCATCTGCATATAACGATCAGCCTGACTGGAGGGAACGGTGATCACCACTGAAGACTCATCACCATTGAGTGGCAGCAGAGCGAGAGTACGACCATAACGGAAACACTCTAGCGCAGTAGCCTCATTCGACAGCTCATGTTCAGCACGACAGACGATCGCAGTACGCCCAAAATCAAACATCTCAGCAGAGAGCCCCATCATCCGGCGGGTTGCGGAGAAGCGGGTATCCGCAGAGACCGCCATCTGAGCCTCAATCTCACTACCATCAGCCAGCGTCACCACAGCACCTTGTTGATCGGCTTTCAGCCCACTCACCTCTACATCGGTGCGCAGTTCAACATTGTCCGCCTCCAGCAGCTGCTCATAGGTCGCTTTGCGGATCACATGGTTGGAGATCAGATACCCCAGCTCATTGACGGAGCGCCCTTCGGTATTGAATGCCAGCGTGTAGTCCGACTCACCATCCAGCACCTTCGCCTCTCGCAGTGGAGCGATCTCCTGTTGAGGGATACGCTCCCAGATATTGAGCTGCTGCAGGAGCTTTTTGGAGAGGTGGGTAATGGCGAAGTCACGCCCATCAAATGCGGGGTTCTCAATTTCTGTCAGCGCTTGGCGCTCTAAGATGAGAACGCTCAACCCTGAATCTGCGAGCGAACAACCGAATCCCAGCCCAGCTGTTCCAGCACCAATCACAACAACATCAAATTTACTCATACAACTTTTACCTGTGGCATTGCATTTCGCACCTGACGACGCGCCAACTCATCCTCAATAGCATTCAATACCTTCCATTTTTTGTTACACCACTGCGGGGTTAACAGAATATTTTCGGAGGCGGTTGCGGTCAATCGGTGGTAGATCATCTCTCGTGGTGCCTGTTCAATCCAGTCTACCACACTGTTTACATAAGCTTCTTGGGTCATCGGCTCAAACTCGCCACGCCGCCACTCATTGGCCAGCATGGTCCCCTTGACCACATGCAGCGGGTGAAATTTGAGTCCATCGGTCCCCAGCTCCAGTACTCGATCCATGGTCTCCCGATGGTGTTCTGCCCCCTCTCCCGGCAGTCCCGCAATCAGGTGGGTACAGAGCTGCAGTCCCCGCAGCTGGGTTGCCCGCACAGCTTGTCTGTATTCGGAAAAATAGTGGAGACGATTAACCCGGTCCAGCGTCTCATCAAAGGCAGACTGCAACCCCAGCTCCAGCCACACCTCATACCCCTCTTCACGATAGGCCGCCAGCAGGTCAAGCACCGGATCGGGCACACAGTCAGGACGGGTGCCGACAGACAACCCCACTACATCGGGCTCTGCCAGTGCCTCGCGATACATCTTATCGAGCACCTTCGGGTCCGCATAGGTGTTGGTGTAGGCTTGAAAATAGGCGATATAGCGCTGCGCACCGGTGCGCTTGCGGATCACCTGCCGCCCTGACTCAATCTGCTCTGCAACTGGGCGTTGGTTACGCCCATGCGGACTGAAAGAGACATTATTACAGAAGGTGCACCCGCCCCGCCCTTTAGAGCCATCAATATTGGGGCAGGTAAATCCTGCATCAATCGAGACCTTATGTACGCGCTCGCCAAAACGAGCTTGCATCGTGCTACCAAAGGTGTGGATATAGTCAGTCAGGGCCATAGCTGCGAAGTATATCGAATCCTGAATCGAATCGCAGCGTAAATCCCGACAATTTTGATCAGTTAATGGCTGCGAGTGCAGAATTTATTTGAGGTTTTCTTGGTGCTCAATAACCCACTGCTCAAACTCTGTAACCGAAAGAGGGCGACTGAAGAGGTACCCTTGTACTTGATCACACCCAACCTGTTTGAGCCACTGCAGCTGTTTCTCGTGCTCCACGCCCTCCGCAACCACTTTTAACTTCAAGCGCTCTCCGATACTTAAAATGGTCTCCGCAAGAAACAGGTCTTGTGGATTATCGGGGATATGATCAATAAAACATTTATCAATCTTCAAGATATCAATTGGTAGATGCAACAGGTAGGCGAGTGAAGAGTGCCCGGTTCCAAAGTCATCAATCGCAACCTGTACCCCGATCTCACGCAACGCGACCAGATGCTGCAGAGATAGTTCCAGCTGATCCATATAGTGTGACTCAGTAATCTCTAGCTCTAGACAGTGTGGGGGCAACCCAGATTGATCCAGCGCCTGTTTCACCGTCTCTACAATTTGATATGACTGCAATTGATCTACACTGATATTAACCGCTATATGGAATGAATCTGATGCACTCACACCACTATCCATCCACTGCTTCGCCTGCATACAAGCCTGCTGTAGAATCCAACGCCCCAGTGTTTGAATTAATCCACTCGACTCCAACAACGAGACAAACTCAACGGGGGCAAGCAGACCGCGCTCTGGATGCTGCCAACGAATCAGCGCCTCTGCCCCTTGAATTCGGTCATCCTGTAGTGAAATCTTAGGCTGATAATAGAGTTCAAACTCTCCTTGCTGTACCGCACGGCGCAGATCATGCATCAACAACGCATGGCGTTGTGCGAGCTCATTCAGCTCCTGCTTGTAGTAAACATAACGCTGCTCCTGCTCTTTGGCGAGGTGCAGTGCTGCTGAGGCGTGGCTCATCAACAGGTCGGCATGGTCGCCATCATCAGGGTAGAGCGCAATCCCCATCGCAATCTCCAAGTGGATGGTATGCCCCCCCACTTGAAATGGCATCTGCAGGCGCGTCAATATTTGCTGAATCAGCTCGCTACTCTCTTCCGCGCTCTCGCCCCCCTCCTCTCTAAAGATCGCAAATTTCTTTCCACTCATACGCGCAACAGTGGCTGATGCGGGGAGCATTTTTTTGATCCGTGCTGCCACATGGATCAGCAGCTGATCACCAACCGCTGTTCCCATCCCCTCATTAACCACCCTGAAGTTCATCAGGTCGAGTTGATGGAGAGCAAACCCAACGTGTTCTGGATCATCCTCACTGCGTTTGATCGCATGGGAGAGTCGATCCAATAACAGCTCCTGATTGGGTAACTGCGTCAAGGTATCATGGCTCGCAAGAAAGGCCATCTGAGAGATCTCACTGTGGCGCTTCTCCAGCTCTCTACGCCAAGCATCGTGACTCTGTTGCAGCTCATCCTCCATCCACTTGCGATCGGTTACATCAAATGCGATCACCAGAAACCCACGGGGGGTTCCTGCCTCCATCAATGGGGTTACGGTACTGGAGATCCAGAACTCTTCACCCTCGTGGTTACGGTTGCAGATCTCCCGCTGCACCACTTCACCGCTCATAATTTGCTTCCAGAACTGCTCCCAGAAGGAGTCTGGGTGCTGCCCTGAGTTAAAGATACGTGGTGTCCAGCCTAATAACTCACCCCTTGGGTAACCACTCACCTCACAATACTTATCATTCACATAGGAGATTTTCCCGTCAACACCGGTCATCAACACCAGCGCAGACTGATCCAGTGCGTATTGTCGATCACTATTAATTTGGTTGCTCTCCCCCAACTCAAGCAGAGACTGACTCAATTTTTTATGACTCTCCTCCAGCCGCTGATGTGCCAAGCGTCTCTCCCGCTCCCCCAGTGAGAGCGCCCTTAACACCCCCGCAGCAATCAATACCACCACCAGCATCACCGCTAACCCAGAATCGGTAATTTTCTCTTTGTGTAGCTCGGCACTGTTACGGATCTCAGAGATATCTCGGTACTGCATCACCTGCTGATAGCGCCCCAACTGGGAGAGAGAGCCCAGCATTACCCCCTGCCGCTGAACCACCTGTTCCATTAACAAGGATTGCGCCTCAACCAGCCGCTCCTCTTCAATCAGTGCAATCACTTGATTCACCTTGGCAGTCAACTTACTCATCACCACAGCTTGGTCACTCAGTAACTGCTGCTCTGACTGGTCCAGCGGTAACTTCACCAATTCACTACGCGCCTCAAGAAAGTCTGCACCATGCTCAAAGACCTGCATCAACAACTGGTCACGTTCAAACGGGTCTTGAACGTGAGAGATCTTAGAGAGCAGTAGCGCACGACGGTTACCCGCCATAACCATACGGTTCACCAGTAGACTTTTTTTCAGCCGGATGTCGGTCGCACGCTCCAGCTGATTAATCACTGGAGAGACCCCTTGGGCAGAGTAGTAGACCGCAACCGCCAAGAACAGCAAGATGCCGGTAAACGCAGTCGCTGTAATTAAGCTACTGCGTGATAACGTTGAACGTGCCACTACTCCGTTCCGGTTCTGTTACAAAAAACTAGAATGATGCCCAGTCGGAATCACCAGCATGCGAAACAGGTGGGGGGGTAGCTGCAGTTCGCTGAGCTGTCGGCCTACTCTGTCGAGGCGCTGACTGTAAGGCTGCGGACTTGCTCTGCACCGGAGATGCTGAAGCCATACCCGCCGCAGATTCGATCCTGTCCAACAGCACAACCACCTCTTTCGAGAGCGGCTCAATCTCATCAAACCGTGCCTCAGCCCCTGCACCATCCCCTGCCTTCTTCATCTTCACAATATCCTGAATCAAGGAGTGCATCTTTTCATGCACTGTATCCAGTGTCTTCATCTCTGGCAATGAGGCGAATTGTTTGCGCCCCTCTTTATCCAACCACTGCCCTAACATACAGTCATGGTGAGAAACTGCCTGACTCATCTCCATCTCAATCACACCATCTAGGAAACCACGAATTTTTCCCTTCCATGCAATGTGTGCCGATCGCGCCCTTGTCAAAACATCCGTGTATGGGTTGCTTGATGTCGGCCGTTGCGCCTCTTGACTCAATTTAAAGAGAGAGACCATGCTCGCCAATTCATCCGCCTGTTGACTCAACTGTGAACTGGCTGCAGCGGTCTCTTCCACCAGTGCTGCATTCTCTTGGGTCACCGTGTCCAGCTGCGCTACCGCAGTATTCACTTGGTTAATCCCCTGTGTCTGCTCTTTGGTCGCTGCCTCAATCTCGCTGGAGATGTCGTTCATCTTCTTCACCGACTCTTCAATTGAGTCGAGCGCTACACCGCTGCTGCTTACTAAGTCACTGCCTTGTTGAATTCGGCTGCCACTCTCCTCAATCAGTCCTTTAATATCTTTAGCCGCATCCGCCGAACGCTGTGCCAATGTACGTACCTCACCAGCAACCACTGCAAACCCACGGCCATGATCACCTGCACGTGCCGCCTCTACCGCTGCATTCAGTGCCAGCAGATTGGTCTGGAAGGCGATACCATCAATCAAGGAGATAATTTCAGAGATCTCACTACTGGATGAGTTGATCCCCAGCATCGCGCTGACCGTCTCGGCAACCACCCGACTCCCCTCCTCGGCACGCAACAGTGACTCTGCCGCTAACTGACTCGCCTGAGAGGCGCTGTCTGCATTCATATTCACGGTACTGGCCATCTCCTCCATGCTGGCACCGGTCTCTTCTAGGCTGGCCGCCTGCTCTGAGGTACGGGAGGAGAGATCCATACTACCGCGTGAAATCTCTTCTGAACCTTTACGCACACGCTCAGAGGCAGAGCGTACTTTACTGACAATTTGGGTAAAGTTAGCCTGTGTTGCATTAATGGAGTCTTTAAGCACCGCCAAAGAGCCGCGATAATCTCCTGTAACAGACTGAGTCAGGTCACCCTCACCCATCTGGTTAGAGACCCGAATGGCTTCTTTCAGCCCCTCTCCTAAAGTATTCAATGAGCGGTTCAAGTTATTTTTCAATAGATCCAGATCGCCTTGAGCAACCGTAGTCACCCGAACATCAAACTTACCTTTGGCAACTGCATCCATTACATGGTTGATATCCGTCACAATGGCGTCCATCGACTCCATCGCCTGCTCCAACACTTGACGGAACTCACCCTCCATCTCAATACCATCCAGGCGGAAGCGGAAATCCCCCCCTGTAATTGCCTTCATCACCTCGGTCAACCCCAGCATGGTGCGTTCTACACTCTCTGCTGACTGATTAACCCCCTGTTTTAACAACAATAACTCCCCTTTGAAATCGGCCTCAACACGGCTATTGAAGGTGCCATGTGCAATATCATTGACGACTTGGTTGGTCTCACGAATGGAGTCTTGCAGGCTCTCCAACAGAGAGTCCAGTGTACGTGCCATCTCACCCACCGCATCTTGGGCATCAATATCGGCACGTACCGAGAAGTCCCCCTCCTCCACTACTGTGCGAATCACATCTCGCATATGGGTTACAGAGTGACGGATCGACCCACCAATTCGCAGCGCCATCCAGAGCGTAAACAGTACCAAAACCAGAATCAGCCCCATATAAAAACGGAATAGTGTGGTTGCCGTCGACTGCAGTCTGTCAGCCTGCTGCAGGATGCCAGCAGCCAAGTGGTCATCCACCCTCTTCAGCTGATTGATCTTCTGGGTGATAGTTTTAAACCAGTGTTCTGCATCGATACCAAACCCGCCACTGGCGAATTTACTGAATGCTGTTTCACGCATCTGCTCTACTTGAGCCACCGACTCATGCTGCATGGTTTCACGATAGAACTGTCTATCAGACTCGGAACCCATGGCGTTAAACACATGTAGAAAATCTTTCTGTGCCGTTACCAACTCAATAAATTTCTTATACATCCCCGGTGCAAATTGGTCGGCCCCAAAGGTTGCACTCAACACCGCACGCTCAATACCTGCACGCTCTTTACTCTGAAGATAGTTCACATAGGCGGTAATCCGCGCTACCAGTGCAGCATCCGTCACCACATGCGGCATCTGCTCTACCACTTGCAACAACTTGGCATTCATTGCTGTATACCACCCCACCACCTTGGGCAGTGGAAGCTCCAAGCGACTGATTTGCGCACGCATCTGATCCAACTGTTTCAGATCAGCCAACAGTGCCGCCAGTTTTTTCTCAAACCCAGCGCCATACTGAGTTGCATCAAAGCCTACCAACCCTGCCTTTAAGGTCTCCCTCCGTTGATCCGTCAACTTACGCTGTTTAGGCAAAATATCGACGAACTTCTTCCCTTTACTTCCGGTAAATCCGGCACTTGCAGCACGCTCTTTCTGAGTCTCGTGGATCAGAGCACTCAGGGTAGAGGCCAGCTGTGAAAGGCTGCTCAGCTGCACCATCTCTTGCTGTTGATGACGCTTATCTATTAACAGATCCGTAGAAAAATAGAGCATCGCCAGCAACGGCGTGGCAATCATGAGTATAAGCTTGGTCTTGAGGCGTAGCGCTGAGAGAATATTCATAGTGTCACTAATTCTATAGATAGAAAGTTAAGGATTGTTTGATTGTAATCAACATTACAGAATATTGCATAACTGTTACATCTTTACGTAAAAAACCCCTGACAGAGAACTCCGTCAGGGGCATCAGGATTACAACAATCCTAGGCTAGATCACATTACGAGGCGCCCAAGACATGGAGCGGAACTCCTTCTTGTACTGCGATTCGCCGATCTTCTTCACTTTAGCCACACCCATCTTGTAGTTGTAGTTACCACTGATCTGATCGACCACGCGGTTCTGCAACGAGTTATTGGGCTGACGCATATCCAGCATATTGCCGTACATCATCCCCTTCTTCAGGTGAGGTGCAATCACTGCAACTGCCGTTACCGCAGCTTTGGTGAACTTGAGGTGGCCATTCTTCATCAATGTGGAGAACTGGAAGTCATCCCCATGTACACCCAGAATGGTATCCTTCGACTCGACCACACGATCAGAGTAGAGCATCACCTGATCACCAGACTCAATACCGCGAGCCTTGGCATCATCAGGGTGAATCTCGACCCAGTTCTCAGGCCAGCGTTGGGTGACATATGGACGACGCTCAACATCATCGAAGCCCGACTGCCAAATCTCATTGATTCGACCATTGGAGAACCAGAGCTCATCACCCTTAGGTGACAACCACTCGTGGAAGTCTGAGAACAGTTTCCATGGATGCTTCTGGATATTGACCTTACCCGTCTGCGAGTTGAAGTGTGTCATCTTCTTGTTGGTCATATTGGCACCCTGGTAGACACCACGCTTCTCACACATCTCCTCGGTAATGGTGGTGTCGTGCAGACGCTTGGTTCCTGTCAGCTCACCGGTCTTGTAGTTATAGACCGTTGGCCCCTGGATACCGGTGGTACCGAATTCACGCATCTTCTCATGGAAGGTTTTACCCTCACGGTGTGCCGCAACCTTGACCATATGGTACGCCTTACGGTTACCACGGCTGGAGCGTGATGACTCCTCTGCAACCTCATTGGCATTTTTCCAGTCAAAGCCTTCATAACCCATTCGGCTCGCCATTCCAGCGATGATCCACCAATCTGGTTTCGCCTGTCCTGGTGCATCGTAGAACTGGTTGTAGATACGCAGACGACGCTCACCGTTGGAACGGGTAAAGTCAGTCTCACCCCAGGTTGCTGCTGGGAAGATCACATCGGCAAAACGGGCACCGATCGGATCACGCAGATAGATATCCTGATTGATCACCACCATACCGCCTGAATCTGCACGACGCTTCAGGGTCTCGATGATCTCCTGCTTATCGTAGGAGTTGACCTGATTTGGATTGGCCAGCACCAGCTCATGGAATTTACTGTACAAGCTCTGTGAACCGGTCATCGCCTGAATCCAGGTGGTACCGATTACGTGAGCAAAACGGGTATGACCAGAGATCAGGTAACGATCGGTATCGAGTGAACGACGACGACGACCTGGACGCTTTTCTGGAGACTTGTTGCGCGGATAGCTACCGCCACCTGCACCACCACGTTGGTGACCACCGAAGCGACCCACAACTTGACCCGGACGTCCGCCAGCACCACAGATGGTTGCCAGTGAAGAGACCGCATTGGTGTTACCGGTGTTGTTCGACCAGTAGTACCCCTTCTCAATACCGAAGGAGGCCTTGGTGCCCTTACCCTTATTGGTAAGCCATTCCGCCGCCTTGATGATATCTGCAGCAGGAACATCACAGATCTTCGCGGCGTTCTCTACCTTATACTCATCCTTGGACTGTACCCATTTGCTGTAGCCCTTGAAGCCGCCCTTAACCTGGAACATGCCCCAAGTGGTACGCCACTGCCAAGGGGTATTACGGGTACCCTGACCGAAGCCTGAAGAGGTCTCCCACTTGCTGTTGACCCAGTTCTTAACCCAGTCGGAGTCTTCCCAGCCGTTCTCACAGATAACACGGGCAATTGCCCCCATCAGTACCGTATCGGTGCCGAGTGTCAGCTGGAAGTGGATGGTCTGATCCGGCCCCTTACTATTGGCATAGGCGATACCGGCCGTCTCACGAGGATTCAACCAGATGGTCTTCATGCCACGTTCAATCGCAGGCTTGATGAACTGCGTATAGATGATGGTCTTGGTCTCGTAAGGGTCCGTACCATGAATCTGCAGTACATCGGCATCACCCCAGTCATCATACGATGGACCGAAGTTATCAAACCCAGCATCACGGAAGCCTGGAGTCGAGGTTACATCCGATGGGGTGTCGTGGAAGGTGAAGGATGCAGTATTTACATTACGACGTGCATACTTCTTGATCGCGTAGGTGTTCTCCAGATACTGGTAGGAGAAGGTCTTCACGGAGTAGGCGTTGGCGCCGTGATTCTTGATCACATAGCGACCCACCTCCGCAGCGATATCCAGTGCGAAGTCCCAGCTCACTGGCTGTAGTGTACCGTTGATACGCACCAGTGGGTTGGTGAGACGATCACGCGTTGGAGTCTTGGGGTTGTAGCACTTGGCTGCCAACAGACCACCACGCATGGAGGAGTCACCATTCTTGTTTACTGCTTCCGTATCTTTATCCGGAACCACGATCACATTGTGTGGACGACCGTTATGGATCACCACATTGTGCTGTGCCGGAGCAACCCAGTTTTGCAGTGCGCTGGCTGGGAAGTCCTGGTTAAAGGCATTTTCAGATGCCATTGGCCCCCCGTCACCGGAACCGACAGGCCAGCGATAGACCTTGTAGCCACAGGCGACAATACAGTAGTCGCAGGCTGTAGTCAGGACATCCGCATGCTTGGGTGGCAATGGTGCGGAGTCTTCTGGAAGATAATAATTAGTAGCCATTCTTTAATTCTCCTTAAGATTCCGTCGTATCAGACATGAGGTTCTGGTTACGGCCGTAGATCAATCCCATCATCCCTACTGCATAGATATCGTCTCCATCCAGCTCCAACAGGACCTGCGGCAGACTCTCATAAGCCTGACCAGAGATGATGATTCCATGACGGGTTACGTCGTAGGTGGAGAGGTGGAGTGGGCAAGAGCCCATGATCCGGTGCTCATCCACCACTCTGTAACGACCCAATAGCGGGCCGCCCTGATGTGTACAAAGCGCACTGAAGGCAACCAGATCACGCTGCGCTCCGACACCGCCGCCACACTTGACACCAGTCTTGACCATGGTCGCCATGGAGTTCTTGCCATCATCTGGGTAGTTGATGACCGCAGGGACGTTATCCTTCATCTCACTCAACTTGCCCACCAGCTTACGTGGATAACCAACCACACGTGCCTTGGCCTGTGCTGCCTTGGCAGTACCTGGGAACAGAGTAAGAGATACGGTGCTGGCCGTTGCTGCCGTTGCACCACTGTACATCAAGAACTGACGACGGTTGAGCATGCACTTGCCGTGCTCTCCTGCGGTCTGGTCCTCTCGGCTCTTTTTACCGATAGTTACTGATTCACTCATTATTTCTTCTCCATCATCAGCTCTGCCTTGGTAAACAGAGGTGCATAGTCAGGCATCTTAGGACGATCAATTGCGATCTCTTCACCCGAGAAGGCCTCGAGGAATGCCAACAGATCTTCCTTCTCGGCATCATTCAGACCCAGCGGTTTAATCAGCTTGGACTTGTTCTTGGAGAACATATTGTGTCCACCACCCGCATTGTAGAAGTCAATGACCTCTTCCAGCGAATTGAGGGTGCCGTTATGCATATAGGGCGCAGAATATGCGGTGTAACGCAGAGACGGCGTACGGAATTTACCCTTGTTCCAGCTGTTTTTGTCACGGAAGTAGAAACCTGGATCATCCTTGTAGTTCTTGTACATCTCTTCGTTTGAACCCTTCGCATACATCTCATAGCGATAGGTGATCTGTGCCAGACCATCCTCCTTCCAGCGTTCCAGCGTAGGTACACCAATGTTGTAGTAGCTGAAGTCGGTTGCCATTGGGCCGTTGTGACACTCAATACAGTTGGCCTTGCCGTTAAACAGCGCCATACCGCGCAGCTGCTCTTCGCTCAACGCGCTCTTGTCACCATTGAAGTAGTTATCAATCGGTGCATCACGCTGTACCAGCTCGGCACGCTCAAAGGCCGCAATCGCACGGAAGGCGTTGCGGTAGAGCGGGAACTCATCACCAAATACTTCGTTGAAACGCTGACGATACTCTGGCATCAGTGCCAGACGCGCCTCAACGATATCAAACTCGGCATTACCTGCAACCGCACCACCTGCAGCAGACTTGGCCTGCGCCTCTAGTGAAGAGACCGAGGAGGCCCAGAACAGACGAGGATAGTAGGCAGAGTTCACCACAGTCTGGCTGTTACGCCAGTGAACGGTGCCTGGATATCCACGAGAGATATCCTCTGCCCAGCCCCAACCCTGATCTGGGTCATGACAGGCAGAACAAGGCGTGGAGGTATCACCACCGACCGCTGGCTCGAAGAACAACATCTTGCCCAACTCAACCTTGGCTGCACTCTGGGGGTTATCTGGAGGTACCGGCACAGGACCCAACGCTGCCAGAGGCGGATTATTTTCACCACCCGCAGCAACAACTCCTGAAGCCATCGTCGGGGTTCCATTCATCGCCACCTGCACCGGTGCCGCAGTAGCGGCCGGAGTGGTAGAGACGGATGTGGTTGCTGAGGTGCAACCTGCCATCAATGTGGCGCCCAATGCGACCGCAACGGCGATTGGGTTTGTCTTTCTCTTTTCAAACATATTCAATCTCCTGATCGCTTATTTCTTGATTGGCGCACGGGTGCGGTTATCCACCTGAGTCCAGTTTGGAATCACCTCATACTCAGCAGGGTATGGCTTACTCCAGACAAACTCAGAACCGGTTAGTGCATCACCAGAAAGTGCCTCTAGGTATGCAACCAGATCGCCCTTCTCACCATCGGTCAAACGCAGTGGCTTCAGCATTGCACTCTTGTGGCTATCTGCCCCACCGCCCTGATTGTAGAAATCAACCACATCAGCCAGTGTCGCCATCATGCCGTTATGCATGTAAGGGGCGCTATACTTGAGGCCACGTAGCTGTGGAGTCATAAAGGTGCCGATATCTGAACCATCAGCTTCATGGCTCTGAACCGCTGCACCGATATCACGTTTGGTGTTGAAGATATTCTCTACCCCCATACCGATACCATAGGCGAGATAGGCCTGATGGTTCATAGGGTCCATGAACACATCCAGATTCTCAGGAACACCCGTGTTGTGGCGCTTGCCATCAGAGTAGAGCGCTCCGGTATGGCAGCTATTACAGTTGCCTTTACCATCAAAAATCGCTTCGCCACGCTGTGCTGCAGCACTCATGGTGCCACTGTCTACTGGCGCATTGCGGGTGGTTAGGGTCTTCATATACTCTGGCAACAACTTGCGAATATTGCCATTGGAAGGCTCATTCATCCCTGCAGCCTTATAGAGCGCCAGATACTCAGAGTCCTGCTTAACGCGCTCCTGCATCATCCGCATATCCATATTCATGATGTAGTCCTCAGTGAGCATCTCACGAGTCACATCATTCAAATTGGTTCCGAGACGACCATCATGCATCCAAGTCTTCTTGTGCGCGGTGTTCAACAGCGATGGCGCATTACGGAAATGTCCATTACCTGGATATCCCGGAGAGAGGGCCTCCTTACTGCCGTAGCCATGATCTGGACTGTGACAGTCTGAACAGGAAATACCAGCATCACCTGACAGGCGGCGATCAAAGAAAAGTCGTTTTCCAAGCTCTGCTTTCGCAGCATTCACATCAATCTTCGCTACCGGGCCGTGTGACCCCGCAGTTACCGATGTAGACACACCGACACTCAAGCCCAGTGCAACTGCAGTTGCAACTGCTCCTCGAACTATTGTTCGTCGTTCTCCCATATTGTTTCTCCATTGTATGGTTGGACAAATCATTCAATTGGCCTACCAGATGGCATGAATGTCATCTGATAGAAAAAACCGCAGGTATTGACTGCAGCTTCTATGCCAGAGCAGAAGAGAAACTTTTTTTACTTTAACAACAATTAATTACAAACAAATAAAACCTATAAACAGAGTTCAGCATTGATGAGCAATGAACATTTTGTTCACTTTCTCCTATACCCCCTTAGGATTACTTGAGAACGATTGAACAATTCGTTCTCACCACTCTCCCCCGCCAGCCAAAGATCAAAAGAAGAGGCTCATTGCAGTAATCTGCACCACAATAAACAGCACCGTCATCACCCCGCCTGCGCGGATAAAGTCAGCCACGCGATATCCTGCAGGCCCCATAATCAGCGCATTCACCTGATGCGTCGGAATCAGGAAGGAGTTGGAGGTTGCGATCGCCACTGTCAGTGCAAAAACAGCAGGGTCACCCCCCGCACCAATTGCGATATTGACCGCCAAGGGGACCAGCAGTACCGTTGCCCCCACATTCGACATCACCAGTGTAAAGAAGGTAGCCAATATCGCAATCGCAGTCTGAATCACCCAAAGCGGCTGAGCACCAACCACCTCCAGCACCTGCTCTGCAATCCAGCGTGCGGTACCACTGGTCTCCACCGCCAGCCCCAGAGGAATCAATGAGGCGAGCAGAAAGACCGTTTTCCAGCTCACGGCCTCATAGGCCTCATCAATACTCAAGACCCCACTCAGCACCATCCCCATGGCTCCAGTTAACAACGCTACCGAGAGGCGAATATCGGTAAACAGCACCATAAACAGTGCAATGCCGAAGAAAATGGCCGCTGGCAGAATTTTATGGGGACGCATCTCCTCTTCACGTGGAAACTCCGTAGTCACCACCACAAAGTCACGATCCTTCTCGATACGCTCAAGATCTCGCCATGAGGTGTGAACCATCAACGTATCCCCTGCCATCAGTGGCTGGTTACGTACATCATCCCCTTCTCGCAAAGTTTCACCATTACGGTGCAGCCCCACCATCGCCAAACCATAGATTTTACGCATCCAGAGATCACGTGCACTCTTACCAATCAACGCAGAACGAGGAGGAATCACCACCTCTGCAATACCCGATTTATTCGGAGAGAGGTCTTCGGTGAAGGTGCGCATCATATCGCGCTGCTTGAGCTGGAAGGTGGAGACAAATTGCTCCAGATGAGCAGGCTCTGCCACCACTCCCAGCACCATACCGGCCTGAATATCGACATCACGCGCCAATGCACCCGGCCCTACACGAGGTGCCTCTCCAGGCAACTTGGTTGCAATAATACGCACACTATAGCGATTCTCTACTTCATCAAACTGTTTACCAACCAAGGTGCTCTGATCAACCACCACCAGCTCATGAATACCATAGTCAACGCCATAGACCTCATGAAAGTAGTGCATTGAATCAACGCCCTTCACCGTGGCATCCTCTCCACTATGGGTTGGCAATACAAAACGACCCGCAACCATGAAGTAGGCGATTCCGGTCAATACCAGCGCAACACCCACCGGAGTAACGGAGAACAGCCCCCAAGTCTCCATCTGCTGTGTCTCTGGAAGCGCCTGATTGGAGGCCAGAATCAGATCATTCAACAGAATCAAGGGGCTGGACCCGACCATGGTCATGGTCCCGCCTAAAATCGCGGTAAAGCCCATCGGCATCAACAGCCGCGACATCGGCAATCCTGAACGGGCAGAGATACGGGATACCACGGGCAAAAACAGCGCAGCTGCGCCCACGTTCTGCATAAAGGAGGAGATAAAACCAACGGTAGAGGAGATGATGGGGATGATACGTTTCTCTGTGGTGCCTCCCACGTTGAGAATCAGTGTCGCCACTCGACTCATCATACCGGTACGGTCTAGTCCCGCGCCAATGATCATCACGGCAATAATGGAGATCACCGCATTGGAGGAGAAGCCATTGAATAACTGACGGTTATCAACCAGCCCAGCCTCCAGCCCCATCATTGGAGCGAGCAGCGTGGTGAGCCCCAACAGCACCATCACCGTAATCGCAGCCACATCCACAGAGACCACTTCAAACGCAAACAGGTAGATGGTCAGCACCAGAATAGTGCTAACCCATGCAACCTCAATGGTGGGGACAATAAGTGCTAGATAGAGTGCCAGAAGGGCAAATAGGCCAGCCGCAAGTAGTTGTTTTTTTGATAGTAATGGCTTTTTGTGGGAGGCAATCGAAGAGGGCATGTGCTATAAGCCTTAAGCTGTGTAGAGGGCGGAAAAGCCGCGAACAGTACCACCCAATAAATATATTAGCAATTGTTAATTTTATGATCACTATTAAATAGCAACAAGCTCCACTTTCAGCCATATAGGAAAGCTCTAGAAAACCAAAACTGACTTCACTCTCTTTGGTTCTATCTACAGCCTCTTAGGGAACATCTGACCAAGCTGTGCGAATTGAATATACCCTAAAAAACCTCAATTTCCCCTTCTCCACCACGCATATGACGCACAATGCGGTACCCCAAATAGAGCAGATAGGGGGCCATCGCTAACAGTAACACCCCAATATTGAGCTGCCCCGGCATTAACCCATCATAGAATCGATCCAGCTTGACCGCCCCAGTCAGTAAGGTAATCCCCATAGGAATCACAAACAGCCCCACCAGAAACCAGACGAGAAAACGAAACCACTCTCGGTCTAACCACTCTACAATATAATTCAGACGTTCCATTTTAAGTTTCTCTCTTACCTGACACCTTCCACCACCCCAAAAACTTGTTTAAGAGTGCTGGGATAACATTACGACTCAGACAAAATTTCAATAATTTCCTCTTTGCTAAAGGGCTTTTTCAAAACTCGGCACGGCCTACCCAGCTCTTCTGCAATCATCTCTTCGGAGTACTCCGAATAGGCACTGATAAAGGTAATATCAAGGCTGGGGTTTTTTTCCAGAAGCAGTTTCGCCGTCTTGATCCCGTCGATGCCTGGAGGCATGCGGATATCTAGCAACGCATGGGTCACAACAATTCCCGCCTCTATACACTGGTCCTGCATATCCACTGCACTAAGGCCATCATTCGCGAGATAGAAGTCAAGGTCTCCCTCATAGACATCGGGTTTACTCTCTTCAACCGAAACACCAATCAATGCACTGAGGTCATCCAACTCATCGGATACCAAATCATTGGGGTGTTCGTCGGTAAGCGTGCCTAGAATAGACTCATAAAGATTTAAAACCGTATTGTCATCATCGGCAATAAGAACGTATTTTTTGCTATCCATAACCATATCTACTGTAAAAGTATTTTATCTATCATACGTGAACCGTACCCATAGAGTATCAATATCTTTTATTCAGCAGGCCATGCCCTCTCAGCAGAGATAAACGGCAAAAACTCAAAGAAATTGTGGTTTCTAATACTGTTTTCGATACATGCGCTGCTTTCTCACCAGCAACAAGCCCATAAGGAAGACAAACAGCGCGACACCACCCGGGACAGCATAAAGGCGCTGCTCATCAACCTCTGGTGGTAGTACCAACCAGCCCCAGCTGGTCAATGTATGCTTCGCCCCCTTTTCACCATTGCTACCATCCCAGTTGGCGAATGAAATAGGCAGGAACTGCCCCTCAATAAAGTTGAGGTCACCCGTTTTTCCATCCCTGCCCCCACCATTACGGGGGCGCTTCATCAGGATCTGCCAGCGACCATTTTTCCATATCCCCTTGGCCTGCAGTGAATCATCGCCCCTACGTGGCTCAATCTTCTTATCGGGGCCTGAGGCATCCAAGAGCATTGCCTGACCCGGCCGTGCAGGCTCTACACTCCCTGCATTCCAGTACCACATGGTGGTGTGGTGAGCTTTATCTCCATGACGGTAAAGCGGTTTCACCACCACCGGCTTACTCTCGTAGGCTTTCTCTTTGGGGAACTGTACCGCAACCGCATCAGAGAAGAGCTCCAGATTCTCATCCTGAATGCCTACTGAGACCTCCTCCCCCGGACGGCTGTCGGTACGGTCATCAATCTCCAGCAGTAGTGCAATCTCTTTGCTGTTGTAGAGTGCACGCACTGTGATGGCATCATTGAGCGGAGTAAAGAGACGCTCCTCCTTGATGATGTTAGGGACCAACATCAAGGAGGTAGCCTCCGCATTACCCCACTGCTCATCTTCCACCGAATCGGGCAACACCCCAGCCAGCTTAGTGGCTCGAATCATATTGCTGTCACCGATTGGGGGGGTGGTCTCACGCAGACTGTAGACGTAGTTGGCAATATGCCAACGATCTTCCAGTGGGACCGGATCTTTGTTCCCCTCCTCTGTCGCACGGTGAGCCGGCATTGGGGTGCCGGGAATACCGATAGAGAGGCGGGTATAGATATTACGTACCGTCTGCTGACGACTCACTTCAGGGGTCTCTCCTGTAGTGACATTGGTGGCACGCCAGGTCCAGGGCTTGGTCAGATCACGCGGCCAGATACGGTTACCCCAGTCATCCGCCAACTGCTTGCCCGAGAGGATGTTGCCTCGCCCAGTATCACCATGACATTCGGTACAGGACTTATCAAAGGCGACCTTACCTTGGGCAATAGATTCCGGTGTATAGGGCTGCTGCCCCTGCTCCGGCTCACGCTCGGTGATCACTTGGAAGTCCTGCTTCAGATAACGTCCGCTATCCTCGTCATAGTCCTCCTCCTCAGCCTCTTCTGGCGGCCAAGATGCTGCCACATCGAAGGATTTAATCACCGGAATCAGGCTGCTGATCTGCTCATCACTCAGCAAAGTCCCCCAACCCGGCATACCGGTACCATCCAACCCCTGCTCAATGGTACGGAATAGATCCTCATCACGCGGCAATACCATACCGGGAGAGCTCTTGTACTTGAACAGGGCCAGTGTGAAGTCACGGGGTTTGGGGTACATCAGCTCAGCGGCGACACCATCCCCCGCCCCCTCTTCACCATGACAGACGGCGCAACGGTGCTGATAGAGCGCATCCCCTTTTACCCCTTTACGCTCACGCTGAATCAGATCACGCATCGCTGTTGCTGCTTCAGAATCCTGTAGATTCCAGATTCTGGGGACCTGACCGTTGTAGTCAAAGATAAACATCAATACATTCCAGATCTCATCCTCATCCAACATCTCATGCCAAACCGGCATTGCAGAGTTCCACGGCGTACCCTCTTTGGGCAGACCGGGGCCGCCCGTAGCTGCACGCCAGAAGAGAAATGCCTCTTGCTGCTGCGGGATTACGGTGGGGTCTTGGAAGTTGATCGGCTGCGGATTAAACCCCTCGGCGTAGTGCCCTTTGCCATCCAGCAGATCTCCATGGCAGAAGAAACAGTTGCCATAGTAGACATCACGCCCACTGTCGACCGCCTCACTATAGAGCGCCATTGCAGACTCTTTCTCACCCGCCTTCCACTGCTTCAGCACCTCGTTTCGAACAGGGCTCTCTAGGCTATTGAGATCAAAACTCTTGCCCCAAAGCTTCACACTGGAGGGGGGCGCTGGGTGGACTTGACGCAACTCAACCGGAGAGTCGAGTGACGGCTTCACTAAGTTGAAGGTGGTCTGCCCAACCAAAGCGGGGATAGCCAGCAGGAAAAACCAGCGGGTCAAGGTCAAGCGGAAACCACCGCCACGCAGTACATTTTGTATCGGTGAGAGAAATTCAGCCCAGCGCTCATCATCAAAAGAGTAGTAGAGCAGCACCCCAACCACGGTGATCAACATAAATTGAATCACCAGTGAGAGCGGCATCAATGGGGGAAAGGCGTTGGTAAAAAACAGGTAGGCCGCAACCACTACCAGAACAGCCTGCCAAAACGGCGCTATGCCCAATCGTCTCATCGCAACACTACTCCCAATCCCATAATTCCGTGGACTACTGCTTCAACAGTAGATCGACCACCATCTTCAACTCGCTGACGGTCATCTTATTTGCAAAATCGGTGGGCATCAGCCCTACAGCAAAGCCTTCGGCAATCACCGCATTGGGCTCTGTAATCGCCTGCTGCAGCTGTTGTGCATCCAGTCGAGCAGCGATGCCACTCAAGTCAGGCCCCAGATCACCACCCGATCCACTGATCAGATGACAAGCACTGCAACCATACTTGGCAATAGCCGCCTCACCACTCTCGGCTGGAGCTGCACCGCCACCTGCTGCACTCTCTTCTGCTACGGCTGGTGCCTCCGTTGGCAACGCTACTGTCACCTCACCGCCATCCTTCGACTGCATAAAGGCGATAATGGCATCTATCTCGATATCCGAAAGGTTCAGTGGTGCCTTGTTGACCGTTGGCATCGGGGACTCTGTATCGTCACTTCCCTTCTTACCAAAAGAGGCCACCACATAACCACTCGGATCGATCATCGATTCACGCAGATACGCCTCTACATCGGCCGCTCCCCCCTGATAGCGCGTATCACTCAAGCGCTCACTGGAGGTATCCACCATATTCATCACTAAGATGTCAGGGGCGCGCCCCAAATTGTTATGACAGAGGGTGCAGGTCCCCTTCCCTCTGAACAGCTCCTCCCCCAAGGAGACAAAACTATCCATGGTAAGCGCCCCCAAATCGACCTCACTATCTACTGGGGCCTCACCCTCAACCTGAGGCAGGATATTGGCGACCATGGTAAAGAGTAGAATCAACCCCAAGCTAAACCCCAGCGTAGAGAGCAGCACATTGCCGCGTTGTCGATTGCGCTCCATCATGCCTCTGCCTCCTGCGGTTTGACCTGCTTCTGCTGGCTGAGGTTGGCAACCCAGAAGACAAACAGCACGAAGATCAAGAACAGCACCGTAACCAGCGTTACCATATTGCCCGCATAGCCAATCGCCGGAATATAGTTATCTGGGGAGTTATCTTTCATCACCGTATAGATATGCCAGTGGGTCTTCACCGAGGAGCGCACATACCCCATCAACCCCATCAGCCAAGTGAAGGCGACCGGCAAGGCAAACAGTGCATACTGCGAGCGGTTGGTAACCCGCCCCCAGACCGCAGGGTATTTGACCTTGGCATTCTTATACATCATGCCGTCAATGATCACCCCAGAGATAATCACAATCAGGGTTGAGACCACCTGAGTCACACTGGAACCCACTTTGTAGACGGTGTTGGTGAAGTAGCCGTAGTAGACCCCAGCAAAGATGATATTGACAATGGCCGCGATATAGATGGCAACCAACAGTGCGTTACCCATCGAGGCCCAGGAGACCGTCGCCTCTTTATCCGAGCGGCGGTAGAGCTGAAACGAAAGGAAGGTCATGATCAACATCAGGTTCACGGCGATATTTTTGGCCGGCATGATCCCCAGTGGCCCCAAAATATGGTGATGGCTTCCACCCAGAGCCGCAATCTCACTCGCGCTCAACAGCAGAGTATGTGGGGTCATCCAGATCAGGAAGCAGAGCACTATGGTCAATGCAATCCACTTGATAAAGCCTTGATAGCGTTTGGAGCCCTCGGTACGCGACATCCCCGACCAGAGGTAGTAGTTTGCTGCCAGTAAAATGGTGCCGATCAACACCGCCTGTACGATAAAGAGCCAAGCGAGGATACCTCCCATGGCGGTAATCCCCATCTGTTGAGAGTAGGCGTAGACCTCAGCCATCAACCAATAGCCCGCAAAGGGCAACGGCAGGAAGGCGAAGATGGCGATAAAGTTGGAGGTGTACCCCATCCAGTCATAGTGCGCCTTCTCTGCAGGGGTACGCGCTGCCAGAAACTTGAACCCCGCATAAGCGCCGACCACCGCACCACCAAAGGCGATATTGGCGATAAAACGGTGTAGGTTGACCGGATTCCAGAGCGGCCCCTTCATGATCTCCCAGATATTCCCCACGACCGCACCCACATCGGTGATCCCAGAGGGGGCCATCATAAAGGTGGCCCAGGAGTTAGAGACAAACATCAGCGTCAGACCCGCGCCATTCAGCATCAACCCCAATGAGAGATGGAGCCACTTTTTGTTGCCGTAACGCAGCGCATCCCAACCGTAGTAGTAGGTGTAGAGGAAGAAGGTCTCCAGAAAGAAGAGCACCGCATAGACCAGCATCTGCGCCCCGAACACCCCCATCATGTAATCCATAAAGGTGGGATACAGCAAGAACAGTGCGATCGCCAGTGTGCCGCCAAACAGGGCGGTAATGGAGTAGGCGGTGAGGCTGATCTTCATAAACTCATGAGCCATGTCGTCATAGCGATCATCACCTGTCTTCAGCCCCATGATCTCGATACCGACCACAAACATCGGCACAGCCAGCACCAGCGCACCAAAAAAGAGGTGCATCTGCGCAACCACCCAGACGACAGCACGACTACTGACACCAATATTAGGGTAGTCACCACGGGTAGGCTGCGGTGCGGGCTTCAGTGCAATCTCTTCACCCTCGACCAGTCGCTCCATGGCGGAGGCACTATTCCAGATCGAGTCACCACCAAGATCGCCCCCTAAATAGCCTACCGAGAAGATGGCAACGGCTACAACCCAGAGGAGCAAAGTACGGTATGTCAGTGGTTTCATTGCGCGCTCCCTACTGTGCTGGCGTCAAATCAAGATTAAGGGGCAGCCCCTGCATTCCCATCACCAGATGATCCATGGTGTAGAACATCAAAAAGGCAACCAGCAGTGCACCCACAAATATCATTCCCGTCTTCATTCCAACTCCTGCTCATGCAATATCGAGACTGTAAATAGAACCACTCAGTGGTGCAGTACTACGCCACCTGAATAGATCAAAAACCACCAGAAAAAAAGCATCAGACCAGCCGACGTGGCGAAGAAAACCTTAGGGCCCCAACTGACCTCTTGCTCTCTATGCGATTCTCTCTGCGGCTCACTCTGAGGAGGCTTATTCGGCGCCTCTGCTACGCCACGATCCTCGCTATACTCCGATGGTTTACTCACAATCCGCACCTCAATTGATTTTCTTGGTTTTACAGGCAGAGCATTTTCTATGCCAGCAGAGAGAAATAACTGACAACACATTGATAAAACATCCGTTACAATAAAGTAGTGAACGAATCATTCACCTGTAAAAAACACCATTCCGATCTGTTTTATTCATAAAATGAACGATTCATTCAACGGCGGATGGAACAGATCCATCTATTGAACAGTTCATCCAAAACAGCCTATTAGCCCCCACAGCATCCACCAATAAATCAAGTACTTTTCAATAAGTTACATACATGGCACACCTTCTGCATACTGCCCCGCTATAGAACTGGGGAACCCCTCCCTTGAAACTCAATATTCACAGAGCAGACCAAACCTTATGAGTCGAACCCAAACCCTGAACGCACTGACCCACCTGCTAGAGACTGGCGATGAAGCTGACCGCTGCTATGTCTCACAAGCACTGGGGAAATTGGCCGATCAGACAGAAAATACCCTACTCTCTAGCAAACTACTCCCTTATCTGCGAGACAAGGATATTGATGTCTGTGTCGATGCCGCTGCCACACTGGGGAAGCTGGGGGGCGATAAGGTTACTGACTCACTATTGGAGTCGCTTGAGAAGGACCCCGATGGGGAGATAAAAACCGCCATTGCACGCGCCTTGGGAGAGCTTGGTGACCTAAATGCCGTACCTGGACTGATTCGGGTACTGGAGAATCGAGACGAAGGTATCGATGTGATCGAAGATGGTTGGGACCTATGGTGGGATGTTCAGCTCGCTGCAGTTAAGTCGCTGGGGCAACTCAAGGCCACAGCCGCTGTCCCCAATCTGGTTAAGACCCTACACAGTGATGAGGGTGAAGATATTGAGTCTGACATTCTGCGTGCACTCGCAGAGATTGACAGTAAAGAGAGCATTGAGGCACTGGAGCAGATCCTCAAATCTGACGATCCACGCAAACAGCGTCGCGCTGCCACTGCACTCGGCAGCGCCCACTCTGCAGATGCCATCCGTATTCTAGGGCGTGCCTTGCAATCCCCTCATGCCGATGTACGCACCCATGTGGTTGAGGCGTTAGAGAAACAGGATGCCAAGCGCTATCTACCTGCCATCATGCTACTGATCAAAGACCCCAGTGATCAGGTTCGACGTGCCGCCACCCATGCCGCCACTACACTGGGTGAGATGGAGCGCCCCACACAAGAGAGTGTCGATCTCTTTACTGGACTGTTAGAAGATAAGAGTGCGCTGGTACGTGCCACTTCACTCAACACACTGGCTAACCTTAACAACGATGTAATACTAGAGAAGATTGCCAACAACAACGATGCAGTTGAACGTGTCATCAACCTGATCGGCGATACTGATATTGAGACCTCTACCGCTGCCACCCGCCTCTTCTCGAAGCTCAACACCCGTGATGGAGAGGAGAAGTTGGTTCAACTCATTCAGAATCTGGAGCTGGAGCCTGCAATCCGCCGTCAGGCAGCATTGAGTCTGGGCAAGATGGAACAGGTCGGTCCATCCACAGTCATTGCATTGACAGAGACCCTCAGTGATGGTGAAAAATCGGTTCGCCTGGCCGCACTGAGTGCCCTGCTCGACAGTGAAGAGCGTTATGTCGCTGAGAGTGCAGAGAGTGAGGCATCCAATGACAACAGCGAAGAGGAGCCAAAGCCACTGCGCCCGATTGAGGTCATCCTCGCAGCCCTGCATTGCGAAATAGAGCTAACAGAAGCCGAGAAGCAGGAAAAAACAAGTTCCGACAGCGATGAGCCAAATGAAACCGAAGAGGGTGCAGACGCACCCCCCGCTGGCGCTCAGGAGGTCCAGTTCAGTAGTGCACGTGACAACAGTGAAACTGCGACCCCTGCTAAAGAGATTCCAGTGCCAGACTTCCCCACCTCTCCAGTGGTGAGCGAAACACCCAAAGAGAGCTTCTCCACCCTCGACAGCATCGCCATGGATAATGTCGAGGTGATGCTAATGGATGATGAACCCGAAGAGGAGAGCACTCTAGACCTTGATGAAGAGGCTCAAGAGTACCTCGGTATCCTAGAGCAGAATGAGGAGGTGCAGCAGCGCCGCGAACGCCGCTATAAGAAGGCTGATATCTATACCGATGTACGCCGCATGGCCACCACCATGCTGGGACGTAACGGTAGTGATGCTGCCATTGATGCGCTCAACCAAGCGCTACATGACGATGATCATGAGGTTCGCAGGCTCGCTGCCGATGCATTGACTGAGGCCGCCAGTAACAACCCCGCCAATCCAGCACTACTACAGGCGCAAGGCACCTTGATCTCACAAACGATCTTTGGTGACCCTGATATTCGTATGGCCTGTATCCGCGCACTGGGGCAGATGGAGAACCGTGCTGCACTACCCGCACTGCGTGACACTCTGGAAGATGAAGACACCATTGTGCGCATGGAATCAATACGCGCACTGGCTTCAGTCGCCACCAGCACTCTGGATGCTGACAGTGAAGGCCATATGGTGACACACTCTATTACCAATAATGAGATACTGGAAGAGATCAGTCAGGCACTGACTGATCCACAGCCCTCAGTACGAAAATATGCTGCCGATGCGGTGACCACACTACTTCAACACGGCTCTACCGATCCAGAAAAACGCCCAGCGATGATTCAGAAAATCCTCGATGCCGGTTTTGCAGGCGCAGGAGAACAGGCCCGCCACATGGGGCAGGCACTACGACTACTCGACAGCGAAGTCAGCAGTGAACACCTAATTCCACTGCTGGAGAGCATGGAGAGCAGTGCTGAACGCCGCTTTGTGATCGAGATGCTGGAGGAGATCTACCAGCCCAATGAAAATCTACAGGCCCCAGAACAGCGGCTACTCTCTCGGCACGCTGCATAACTCTGTTCTTGCCAATTACTATTGATTTACTATTCATTCAACTTTACGCCCTCTCAGGAGAACAAAAACGATGAAAACCATTCAACACCTCAGTCGCACCTTGAGTGCTGCGGCAATCGCAACCGCTACACTGGCTGCTCCACTCGCTGTTGAAGCGGGCTATAAAGTGGTCGATGTGGCCAACGGCGGCACCATCAGTGGCTCAGTGACTCTAAAGAAAGCGGCGCCAAAATCCGCTCATAAAGTCTATAACATCAAAAAAGACAACAAAGTCTGCGGCAGTGGCGAACGTGTGGTCGACTATGTGCAGACCAATGGCAAGGCGCTGCTCAATACCGTGGTCTACCTAATCAAAGTCAAAGAGGGTAAAGCGTGGGGTGAAACCCCAACTGAGGCTACCATCGATCAGCAGGGGTGTGAGTTCACCCCCTTCCTCTCCATACTACAGAATGGCGGTAAGCTGACCGCACTCAACTCTGATCCGGTACTGCACAACATCCACACCTATGAGCTGTTGACTGGCACCATGAAGGGACCGAAGAAGACCGTCGCCAACGTCAGCCAGCCCGATCAAGGCAGCAAAGTCGCCAAGAAGGTCAAGCTGAAGAAGGGCGATGCGATGAAGGTGGAGTGTGATGCCCATGACTTTATGCACGGCTTTGTCTTTGTTGCCAAAAACCCCTACTACGCTATGGTGGATGGAGATGGAAACTACAGCATCAATAACGTACCTCCAGGCAAGTACAAAGTACGTGCCTTTAATGGCTTCCTAAAGCCAGGAAAAGGCAAGGCCACCGTAAAGGGTGGGGATAACGTTGCCGTCAACATCGTAATGAAATAAGGGTGTTGAGATGATGAACTGGCTCCCGGAAAAATTCACCCTGTTTGACTACATGATCCTTGCAGGGGGAGCCATCAATATGGTGGTGGTTGTCTCTATTGTGAGCTGGTTTCTGCTGAACTAGCCTCGATGAAACCTCTTTCCACTTAAACTGAACCATCCCCCGAAATTCGGGGGATGGTTGTTTCAGGGAAAGAGAAAACCATACCAATACTACGCATTTACATACTTCTATATAGAACCCCAACACCATGCAGAAAGAGAACGTCGTACGCATAGAGGCAGATCAACCTGCTCCCCTACCCGTCTACCAGAACATTCTTCTTGCAGTAGACTCCTCGGACCATGCCAACCGTGGCACCACCGAAGCATTTCGTATCGCTGCCCACTATGCTGCTACGGTCAGCGGAACTCACGTCTACGCCGCCAAGTTGCATGATATCCGCTTCCGCCAAATGGAGGGGGGGCTGCCAGAGCAGTTCCGTGAAGAGCAGGAGCTGGAGCGGCAGCGTGACGTACATGATGACCTCATCACCAAGGGGTTATCGATCATCACCGACTCTTATCTCGATCAGGCAGAACGCATCGCCGATGAGAATGAGATCCCCTTCCAGCGCCGCAGCCTAGAGGGTAAGAACTACCGAGAGCTGACCCGAGAGACCAATAGCGGGAAATACGATCTACTGGTGATGGGCGCACTGGGATTGGGGGCGATACGGGGTAGCCGCCTCGGCACCGTTACCGACCGCGTGGCACGTCGTACCGATATTGATCTACTGGTGATCAAAGAGCCAGAGAAACCGCTCAACCGAGGCCCCATTGTGGTCGCAATCGACGGATCTGAGCGGGCCTATGGCGGCCTACTCAGCGCATTCTCCCTAGCACAGCAGTGGGACTGTAAGGTTGAGGTGATCTCCGCCTTTGACCCCTACTACCACTACGTCGCCTTCAACCGCATTGCAGGAGTACTCTCTGAAGAGGCGGGCAAGGTATTCAAGTTCAAAGAGCAGGAGAAGCTCCACGAAGAGATTATCGACTCTGGACTGGCAAAGATCTACCAAGGACATCTGGATGTGGCCGAGTCCATAGCCAAGGAGTATGGTGTCGAAATTGAGAGCAAACTACTCGACGGCAAGGCGCATGATGCGGTGGAGCGCTATGTTGCTAATGCACGACCCTCCCTGTTGGTGATTGGCAAGCTCGGCATCCACGCCGATGATGAGTTGGATATCGGCGGTAACAGTGAGCTACTACTGCGTAATGTAGAGTGTGCCGTACTATTGAGCCAACGCACCCACCAGCCCCGTATTGACGTGGTGGCAGAGAGCACCACCTCTTGGACCCATGAAGCCGAACAGCGCATGGAGCGGGTCCCCTCCTTTGTTCGCAACATGGCGAAGATGGCGATCTTGCGTTATGCACAAGAGCGCGGCCACACCGTGATCACCGAGCGTATTGTAGAAGAGGCGACAGCGCAGTTGATGCCCGGCCACGCCGAAGAGGCGATGGGTGAGATTGTCGATGCCTATGAGGCGGGAGAGCTGAAACGTACCCCCGAAGAAGATGCCAAACGGGTCACCGAAGCAGTAATGCGCTGGGATAGGGATGCGACACAGCTGTTGATGGGCGTTGAAGACCTCGCTCTGCGCGGTAACTTGAGTATGCGTGCAGAGAAACGGGCTCGCGGGGAGCGCTCTAACCGTGTAACCCTTTCTCATATTCAGCCCTTTATTGATTCCCCCAGCATTAGTCCAGCCAATGATCAGCAGAGTGAGCTGAGCTGGGGGGCTGCTGCACTGGCACGCCTGACACGGGTTCCTGAAGGGTTTATGCGAGACTCCAGCAAGCAGCGTATTGAGTCGTATGCACGAGAGCACGGCCACCATGAAGTCACTCTAGAGGTGGCTGAATCGGGATTGGAGCAGGCACGCAAGGCGATGGAGGTTGCAATGAAAGCGGAAGCAGCAGCCCCAGAATTTACCTCAGAACCAGAAGAGAAGAAGGCAAGCCTCTGTCCCTTCGCCAACCTAGCCCAAGCGGGTAAAGAGAAAGCAGCACAACAGAAGAGCACACTTCAGTGGAGCGCAGATGCCGAGGCACGAATGGAACGCATCCCCGAAGGATTTATGCGCAACCTAACCCGCCAACGGGTAGAGCAGTTTGCAAAGAAGCAGGGAACCACGGAGATCACAGAGGCACTGGTTGAAGAGAAATACAGTGACTGGGCAGCTGGTTCCAGCCAGAAAGAGTCACAGATGGAGTGGGAGCCAGAGGCCAAGGCACGGATGGAGAAGATCCCCGACTTTGTCAAAGGGATGGTGGTGCTAGAGGTAGAGCGCTGTGCACGTGAGCTGGGACTGGAGCAGGTCACTCATGCTGCAGTGGACAAGTCTAGTAAGGCGTGGGAGATGGGCAGTGGATTTCATTCGGAATCTAATCCTGATCAGTACAAGTAAACCACAGCCATGAACGATCTCTTCCTTCTTGCCATCAACCTAACCCGTCGCTGCAACCTCAACTGCAGCCACTGTTATCTCGACGCTGAAACCCTACAGCACGGCACAGAGGACGAGCTCACCACACAGGAGGTAAAGCAGCTACTGGATGAGGTGGCTGGGCGTAGCACAGACACCATGGTGGTGCTAACCGGAGGTGAGCCACTGATCCGCAAAGATCTGGAGCAGCTGGTGCAGCACGGCACACAACGGGGGCTCTCCATTGTCATCGGTACCAACGGTGTACTGCTGACCGAAAAGCGCGTGCTATCACTGAAGGCCGCCGGAGCGATGGGGGCCGGTATCAGCGTGGACTCTCTTGACCCCACTATTCATGACCAGTTCCGGGGCTGCTCCGGCAGCTGGGAGAAGACACTGGCAGGGATGGATGCCTGCCGTAAACATGAGCTGCCATTTCAGGTACATTTTTCCATCACCAAAGGCAATGCCGCTGAGCTGGAGGGGATGATCGACTTCACCCTATCGGTTGGTGCTCACCTACTCAACATCTTCTTCCTGATCTGCACCGGACGCGGTGAGAAGATGTCAGACATTACCCCAGAGCAGTATGAAATCGCACTGACACGGATTATCGAAGCGCAACAGAAGCACCCTGAGCTGATGATCCGCGCCCGCTGTGCGCCTCATTACAAACGCATCGCCTATCAGAATGATCCCAACAGCTCTGTTACCCGTGCAGAGGGGTATGAGGGGGGCGGTTGCATTGCAGGTACCCACTACTGCCGTATCACCCCAGAAGGAGCGGTCACCGCCTGCCCCTATATCCCTGATGAGGAGGGGAGCATTCGTCAGCAGCCATTCCTTGAGATTTGGGACCACGCCCCCACCTTTGAGCAGCTGCGCAACCCCACACTGGGGGGAAAGTGCGGGCAGTGTGAATACCAAATTCTTTGTGGTGGCTGTCGCGCCCGCCCCAAGGCATTGGGTGATGATTTGATGGATACCGACCCTTGGTGCTCTTACCATCCCCAAGGCAATGCCGTCATCCAACCACTGGCTGATACCCCACAGGGAGAGATTCACTGGACCCCCGAGGCGCAACAGCGCCTCACCCGTGTACCCGGCTTCCTGCGAAAGATGGTGAAGAAGCGCGCAGAGAAGCATGTCGCAGAACAGAAGCAGACAACCGTAACCTCTGAAGTGCTGACCGAGTTATCCAGCAAACGCTTTGGCTCTAACATGCCCAAGCGCCCCCACTCTCCCCCTGCTAAGGAGATTCACCTTGTCTGGACTACCGAGGCGCAACAGCGCCTAGAGGATACCCCCCACTTTCTACGTGAAGGGGTACGTGCGGTAGCCGAGGATGTCGCCCATACCGAAGGGCGGCTGGAAGTTAATATCCAGCTACTCGACCGTCTAGAGAATGAAGATGAGTCTGGGCGTAAGCTCAACTGGTCCACAGAGGCCGAACAGCTGCTGGAGGCCTTTCTCGCCGAGCGCCAACCGCAGGTGGTGCTGTTTGTAAAACCAACGCTGGAGTCAGCGGCAGAGCGTGAGGCCAAACGACGCAGTGCCATCACCGTTGAGGCGGTGGACATGCAATCCATCATCGATACCCAGCTGGCAGGGGTCGAGTGGGATGCCGATGCCCTACAGCGTGTGGAGGGCTCCCCCGAATTTAATCGTGCAGGCATCAAAAAGGCTGCCGAGTTCAATGCCCGCCGCGAAGGGCTGGCACGCATCACCTCAGAAGATCTCACCCGCTTTCGTAATCGCGCAATGATGAAAGCGGTACGCCGCCTACGCGGATTTGGTATGGATGAGCTGAATTTCGATGCCTATGAGGTTGCCAAACAGAAGGTGCCCCGCCTCAAAGATAACCCACAGGCGGAGAAACGCTTCAGCGAAATCCGCAGCCATGTAGAGCAGCATCAAGGGGAAGAGGGCGAAGGACTCGGTGTTCTGGACCGAGAACTGCTGGATCAGATGAGGGCCGAACTGAAAAAGCCACACACCAACAGGAACAAAAGTTGATGAACCGCCCCCCTAAGGTGCTGGTAATGGGTGGTGGCATCTCTGGCCTCTCCACCGCATGGTGGCTGAGTCAGTCTGGCATTCCCGTTGAGGTGTGGGAGCGAGACAACCGTCCTGGCGGAAAGATCGAGACCTCACAACAGCAGGGCTATCAGATGGAACAGGCCGCCGCACTACTGCTCAACTTCCGTCCCGAGGTGGCCGAATTTGTAGAGCGCAGTGGGCTGGAGCCACACAAGTGCAGCCGCACCCCGCTGGCGGAGCAGAACCGTTATCTGCTAAACGGAGGACAACTAAACGCCCTCACCATGGGCATTAGCAACTTCATCCTCTCCAATAACTGGAGCCTACAGGGTAAGTTGCGGATGATGATGGAGCCGTTTATCCCCCGTGGCGGCAGTGACAATGAGACCGTTAGCGACTTTATCACCCGTCGTTTTGGTCGCGAACTGTTGGACAAGGCGATGGACCCCTTTGTCTCCGGGACCCTTGCCTCTGACCCAGACCTAGCCAACGCAAGCGCCACTCTGGGACGACTGACCGCACTAGAGCAGAAGTTTGGCAGTCTCACCCTAGGGGCCATCGCCCACAAGATTTTGCGTAAGAAGAGTGCTTGTGTCACGGAGACCTTCTCTTTTGATGGCGGCATGTCCACACTGGTGGAGCAGCTTGCTCAACAGCCTGGGATTACCTTTCTGCGGGCACATCAGGCCAACAGCGTAGAACCTTTGGCGGGTGAGCGCTGGCAAGTGTCTGGGACCAACCTCACAACGGGTCAAGAGATCCAGCGTCATGTAGATCAAGTGATCTTCAGCACCCCAGCCCCAGCCACCGCAGCACTACTCAAGCCGATTGACACAGAGGCCAGCCAGCTACTGCAACAGATTGAGTACGCCTCATTGGCTGTACTCCACACCGGCTTCCAACGCAGCCAGATCCACCACCCTCTGGATGGCACCGGATTCCTCACCCCACGTAGTGAACAGACCCCATTCAATGGCAACCTATGGATGAGCAGCCTGTTCCGTGGGCGCGCACCAGAGGGGAGCACGCTGCTCACCAGCTATCTCGGCGGCGCACGCCACCCTGAGGTACGTGACTGGGACAACCCGCAGATTATTGAGCAGAGCCTGCACGCACTCTCCCCTATTCTAGGCATTCACGGTGATCCTGAGATGGTTCAACTACACCGCCACCAACAGGCACTACCGCTCTACCATGGCCCCTACGCCGCCCGTATGAGGCAGCTGCAGCAGCACCTTGCGGCCCATCCGGGGTTGCATCTCTGCGCCAACTATCTAGGAGGGGTCTCAGTGCGTGACCGCATCAGTCAGGGTCGCACCGTGGCAGACCATATTCTGCAACAGTACGCCATCACCGACTCGGGTGGCGAAAGCTACTGGCCATTCGCTGACACCCACCCCGCCATGACCAACATGGCCAACGGTCAATAGGTTTCCGATGACTACGCCTGCCACCAACCCCTTCCCACTACGCCAGGTACTACCTGTCGTTGCCATCACAGCTCTATTGATGCTCTCGGTCTCCTCCACCATTGAGTGGTACAGCACAAACGTCTCTCTACCCCGATATTGTGCTGACCCTCAGCAGGCACTCCACTACCTAGAGGCGAACCTACGTGACCAGCGCCCTGCGGGTGATACCCCAAGAAGGCCCTACCTGATTGCAGCAAAACTGCTCTTTCTGGTCCCCCGCAGCTCAGAGGAGTCAATTCCAGACTACTTGGATCGGGTCGAACTGAAGATTCTGGAGCGCTGCCGATGAGCCGCATTATTCGCACCCGAAAATTTGCATCCCAATTAATTGAGAAGGCGAGACAGTTTCTGCTCTTTTTTCTGCCGATGCTGCTGATCCTTTTTGTAGCAGGCAGCATTCATTTCTACTCTGACTATGAGGTTCGACGCAGCGCAACAGAGTCTGCCGAGCTGCTTAACATCCAACTTGCCGAGAAGATGGTGGTCGGTGACATCTCCAGAATCGTCTCAGATCTGCTATTTCTTGCCGAACACATAGAGCACTCCAGCGAACAGCTTGAGCAAGAAAACGATCAGAGACAGCAAACCATCACCCGTCTATTCCGCACCTTTGCAGCCAATAAACGCATCTATGGACAGCTGCGCTATATCGACCACCAAGGGCAAGAGCAGATCCGTATCAACTACCACAACGGGACCATCTCTACGGTCACCAATGAAGCACTTCAGGACAAGTCTGAGCGCTACTACGTACAGCAGGGGCTTAAACTACACCCCGGCGAGGTCTATCTCTCTCCAATGGATCTCAATATTGAGGCGGGAAAAATTGAGGTTCCACATCAACCAGTGATCCGCTTTGTCACCCCAGTTCGCTCCACCAGCGGCTACCCAAATGGCATCATTGTCCTCAACTACCTAGGAAAGGGGCTAATTGATGATTTCCGGCATGCCGTCACATCGATCTCTGATCGTGTTCACCTGGTTAACAGTGATGGCTACTGGATGAGTCACACCAACACCATTCAAGAGTGGGGCTTTATGTTTGGTAACAATATCACCTTCCAGAACCAGTACCCCAAGGAGTGGGCGCAGATGCGCCAGCAATCAAGAGGCCAATTTATCACCCAGAATGGGCTCTTCTCTTATCTCACCATCGATCCACTTTGGGTTGCACAGAGCCATGCTGGTATCGCTCCACACCGTATCAACCCAGCTACCCTGCTACGCTACTCTTGGCATATCATCGCCCACCTCCCCGTACTCGAGCTGGAGAGCACACCGCTTGGTTTTCTCAAACAGAACCGCACGCTCTACATTGCAATCTTCCTCTTTGCCATGACCCTCTCTTGGCTTCTCGCACATAACAGCCTACGAAGAAAAGAGTTTGAACTGCACCGTGAAAATGAGCTGCGCTTCCGCGATACATTAGAGGAGATCCATCTTGCTGCGCTGACGCTCTCCCCAAATGGGACCACACTGTTCTGCAACAACTACCTACTCCACTTGCTACGCAAACACCGCAAAGAGGTGATTGGAAGAGACTGGTTTAACCACTTCACCCCCACGGATGATCCACAACACCGGCAACAGTTCTCCCTCGACAGCCAAATCAGTGGGGAGGATAAACCACGCTCCAATCATCATGAGTCACACATTATCGACTTCCGAGGGGAGAAGCGACTGATCGCCTGGACCTCAACCATCACCCTGGATGAAGAGGATCAACTGGAGAGCATCACCTATATCGGGCAGGATATCACTGAGCAGAGTGAGACCCGTGAAGCACTCACCAAGTTAGCACGTGCTGCAGAGCAGAGCCCTGCGGTCATTATGATCACCGATTTAACTGGGGCCATTGAGTATGTGAACCCCAAATTTACCGAACTGACCGGATATAAGCTGGAAGAGGTGCTAGGGGAAAACCCCCGTATGTTGAAATCGGGTGCCACCTCCAAGGAGGAGTATCTCGATCTCTGGAAGACCATTAGCAGCGGTCAGGAGTGGCGTGGCATTTTACATAACCGTAAAAAGAGTGGAGACCTTTATTGGGAGTCCGCGCTGATCTCCCCGATCCGCAATGAAGATGGAAAGATTACCCACTTCCTCTCTGTCAAAGAGGATATCACCACCCATAAAGCGCTAGAGGAGGAGGTGAAGCAACGCCAAGAGGAGCTGGATCAAGCCCGCACCCTGGCGGTGGTCGGACGTATGTCCAGCATGGTAGCCCATGACCTGCGCAACCCCCTCTCATCGATCAAGATGGGGCTACAGATCCTCAGCAGAAAGCCTGATGGTGATCCAGAGGAGATGGAGCTACACCAGATTGGTCTGGAGCAGATCCGCTATATGGAAAATATTCTCGAGGGGATGCTCGCCTACTCCCGTCCCGATGAGCTAGAGCTCTCTTGGGTAAGCCTCGACAAATTGATTGAGACCTCTGTCAGCGCTATCCAGAACCAGATATCCGAACACCACATTGATATCACCACCCACTACCCTGTCGGCCTACCTACGCTACAGTTAGACAAAGTGAAGATGCGCCGCGTTCTGACCAACCTACTGAGTAATGCGATTGATGCCATTGAGGAGGCAACCCCCGTACAACCCACCATCTCTATTCATGCCTCTAGCAAATTGGATGAAGGGAGTTCTGTGGTGCATCTGGAGATTTGTGACAACGGGACAGGTATCTCAGCGGAACAGCAGAGCACACTGTTTGAACCCTTTATCACCACCCGCTCCAAAGGAACCGGACTGGGGTTGGCTATTGTCAAACGCATCATCGACCAACACCACGGCAGCATCCATTTTGAGACTCATGAAGATGCGGGGGCCTGTATCTCTATCACCCTCCCCACGCACCACAGCAAACCAACGGTGGTCTCACAGACACCACTGGTGCCCCCCCCACATAGCTTCATAAAACCTCTACAACAGAAACCAAAAGCTGATTAAAAAACCTATTTTCAAGAGAGTTGAGTAATGGCCCATATACTGATTATTGATGATGATGATGCCAGCTGCAGAACCCTGCGCCTACATTTTCGAGCCCAAGCGCATCAGGTAGAGATTGCACACAGCGTTGATGAGGGCATTCAAACGGGGCTGGGAATGATGCCCCTCCCTGAGGTAATCATTCTCGATATTCAGATGCCGGGGCGCACAGGGCTGGAAGGGCTTCCCGATTTTACCGCCCACTTCCCTCATGCTCACATCATCATGATCACTGCCTTCCACGATATGGAGAGTACCATTCAGGCGATGCAAAACGGGGCCGATGACTATATCCACAAGCCAATTGATATTGACGAACTGGACCATGCCATCACCCGCTTGATGGCCCAAAATATCAGCCAGGAGCAGATGCTGGAGACCCCCTCCTCTGCCAACAGTGACTCCACAATGGTTGGCCACAGCCGTGCCATGCGCGAAGTATTTAAAACCATCGGACTGGTAGCCAGAAGCCCCGCCACGGTACTGATCACTGGCGAGAGTGGCACCGGAAAAGAGCTGGTAGCGAATGCCATCCACACCTCAGGAGACCACCCAGAGGGCCCCTTTGTCGCCGTCAACTGTGCTGCTGTAGTGGAGACCCTGCTTGAGTCTGACCTCTTTGGGCATGAAAAAGGGGCCTTTACCGGGGCCATCAGTAAGCAACCGGGGAAATTTGAGCTTGCCCGTGGCGGAGCCATCTTTCTCGATGAGATCGGAGAGCTCTCTCCCAACATGCAGGCAAAACTGCTGCGGGTACTGCAGGAGAAGGAGTTTACTCCGGTTGGAGGGAAACACCCGGTGCGTACCCATGTTCGGGTCATTGCCGCCACTAACATCAACTTTGAAGAACGGGTTAAAAGCGGTGAGTTCAGGGAAGATCTATTTTATCGACTGCAGGTTGTCACCATCCATCTACCCCCTCTGCGAGAACGTAAGGAGGACTTACTGGACTTAGTTCGTAATCTGCTAGACCGAATCAACCGCGAGCTCGGCCGCAACGTCAACCAGATCAGCATGGAGGTGATGAACTGTTTTCAAGAGTATGACTGGCCCGGAAACATCCGTGAATTAGAGAACCTACTCACCAAGTTGGTGGCACTCTCTCCCGGGGAGTCGATCACTGCAGACCTGATACCAGAGAACCTCTGTACCACACTGGGGTTCCCCCCCTCAGATCTAGAGAACCATCTACAAGGTACCACCACTTCGCAGGCCACCAGACAACGAGAGGAGCGGACGCTATGCTCCCTTCAGGAGTTAGAGCGGGAGCATGTACTGCGGGTACTGGATGCCACAGGTTGGCACAAAGGGCGGAGCTGTGAAATTTTGGGGGTCTCCCGCCCCCGCCTCAGGCGACTGATTGCACAGTACAACCTAGAACCCAATGAGCCTTAGGAGCAGCTGAGGCATATCTGGGACATAAAAAACCCACCTAAGCCCAAGGGGCCGAGGCGGATTGAGGAGCCTCCTCTGCGATGAGGAGGAGGTTGCAGCTGAGGCTCTTACTGTAATTGATCCTTGCCTTCCCCTCTTATTCCACTTTTTCTCTCTTTTTGTTACAAAAATGTTACAAAGTGATTTTTGCCATAGCCCCCTGATTGGTTCCCTGGCTTTGCAACTCCAGCTCACCTCCAATTCCCTGAATGAATCCACCCACAGAGTGGAGACCAAAACCACTGCCCCCCACCTTGGTTGTGTAACCTTGAGTAAACAGGTGAGGCTGTTGCTCAGGGGTGATGCCGCACCCATTGTCTTCAATCGTCAACTGAACAGCTCCATTACCCTTATTTAACAAAGAGATACGAATTTCTGGACGCCAAACCTCATCCTCCACACTCTGACCACGGTACTTAATCGCCTCAATACTATTCTTCAGTAAATTCAGCACCATCTGTATCGCTGGGTTTCTCTGCATCTCGACATGATGATCTACAGGTAAATTAAACACCGTCACTAACTCAATTCCTGAGGAGTCAATACACTCCTTGGTGAGTACCAGCGCATCTTCAATCAGCTCACTGAGCGGGAAACAGGAGGCCGAAAGGTCGGACATTGAGGCGCTACGGTGAATCGAAATGGTCCGATCAATACGGCGAATACTCTCATCAATCTTCTTCAGTGACTGCCCAATACCCTCCTTATCCGTCATACTGTTCAAGGCTGAGGCACTCACCTTCAATGCTTTACGCACAGCCACCTCATTGGCCTCATCAGAGTCACTGACCCGCAGCATGATCTCTTGTAGCTGTTTCAGCTCCTCTACCTTCTTCTCAATCGCAACCACATACCCTCCCAATCCAGAGAGGGTATTTCCAATGTTGTGAAGAATGGAGGCGCTCATTTCGGCAACACCAGACTGGAAAGCGAGATACTGCTGTTGTTGCTGATCACGTAGACGTTGACTCAGATCATGCAGCACCAGTACCGCCCCCTCCACCAGGGTCTCATTGTCTTGTGAGTGGGAGAGCAGAGCACCAGAGACATGTACCGGTACCGTCTCTCCCCCTGCACAACGCAAAGTACGGTCTTCGGTTAGGGATAGCGGAGAAGCCTCCTCTCCTCTCTCATCAACAAACAGCATGTTGAGCTCCTCTCCCAACAGCTCATCTATCTGCACACCGATAAGCGCTTCGGCCGCTGGATTGGTATGGATAATCCCCCCCTTGCCATCCACCACGATGATGGGGGCCTGTATACTTTTGAGAATAGAGTTAACCCACTGGTGTAACCGCTCCGCCTCTTGATCCGAACGCATATGGCTGCGAATCTGCCTCGCAACCTGCTGTCGATACTCACGAATAGAGGCGATACGCTGAATAAAAGAGCTTTGATGCTCCCCTTTATTGATCACATCCACAGCCCCCGCTGCTAAGGCAATATCCTTAACCTCCATCTGACTGGTCAATACCACCACCAGCACATTGCGTGTAATGGGGTCCTCCAACAGCGCCCGGGTCAGCTCATCACCATTGCCACCTTTCATATAAAAATCAACAATCGCCAGATCGGGGCGCTCGGTACGTGCCATCTCCAGAGCCTGCTTCATGCTCTCGGCAACCACCACTTTACAGCCACTCTCAAGCAACATCGCCTGGTATGCGCTACGCACAAATTTGGAGTCATCAACAATTAAGACTTTAAACGGGATCAACTCATCTTGTAGGTGCGTAATCTTGGCCTCTCCTCCTCGATCACGCTCCAACAAGGCCTCCCGCTCAATCAACACCTTGCGCTCCAAGGACTCAATTCTCAATAGGAAGAGCTCCTCTGGAGTATCTTTGGTGATCATATCGATGGCACCCGCATCGAGCGAACTTCGGGTCACATCTGAGTAGCTAGACAACATCGAGATCACCATCCCTTGTGTAAGCGGATCGGCAAGCAGTCTGCGCGTCAGTTCATCACCGGTAAAGTCCGGCAGATGAAAATCAAGCAGACCGATATCAGGTTGCTCACGTTGAGCAAGCTCCAACGCATCTGCCCCATTATAGGCTACAACGACCTGATAGCCATGGGACTCCAGCATCTCTTGATAGAGCCCAGCCATAGCATGAGAATCATCCACCAACAAAATTTTCATGTTTCTGACACTGTCCATAGTAGCTCTCCCTAACAACTATATTATTCCCACTTGATTACAGTCTACAAAGGGCCTACTCAGACCTTTTTCAAACTCTGGAGTAGCTCATCTTCAACCTTGTTAGGCACCGTAAGAGTCACTGATGCACCGAGACCCACACCTTCACTCTGCAGTGTCACACTGCCCCCCAGGCTGTGAATAAAGTTTGCCGTTGCATGCAGGCCAAACCCACTGCCACGCTTTTTACTGGTATACCCAAATCCAAAAATTTCTGACTGCTGCTCCACCGCAACGCCTACACCGTTATCCTTCACAATCAAGGTGCTTACCTCCCCATTTTGGGATAGGGTCAACTCAAGCCGCCCACGGTGTCCCGGCTGCACCCGCATCTGTTCCGCAATCGATTCATAGCTATTTTTGATCAAATTATTAAGCGCCTGAATCATCTGGTTTTTAGGTAGCTGCACATCAAAAAGCTCACTCTCACTGCGCTCTACCAGCTCCACACCCAGTTTATCCAGCATATCTTGCTGCATAATCAGCGCATCCCGCAGCACCTCCTGCAGTCGGAATGGGGTTGCATGTGTCGCGATCTTAGCGCTCCCCTGCTGCGCTCGGATAATTTCAGAAATGTGTCGTATGCTATGTTCAATAGGCATCAGGCCATCCTTCTCCATCTCTGACAACAGCGGTATGAACACCTCATGGTTACCCTTCTCAATAATGCGACGCAGCTCCTCTAGCTTAGAGGCTGCCGAGGTCACATCCGGAAACGCCTGCTCAGCTTCACTCAGCAACTGCAGCTTTCGATCAAACAGTTTATCCAGTTGCTTCAATATCGCCATTTGATTTTTCAGGCGTAATACTCCCCCATCAATGGCAGCTAGGGCATTGCCTACATTATGAAGGATCATCGTTGACATCTCGGCAACGCCTGCTTGATAGGCGGCAAACTCCTCCTGTTTCTCAGCACGCAACTGCTCTCTAAGGTCATGCAGCACCCACACCTCCCCCTCTACACCCTGCTCTTCAGCACCCAATATTCCAATCGAGGCATGAACTGGGATCGCCCCTTCATCAGAACAACGCAGCTTGAGGCTACTCCCCCGCTCTACACTCTGACGCAGTGACCACTCCCTCTCGAACAGACTCTCTACGGGTGCACCATAGTGGGTCACACTGGGCCAACCACACCACTCTTCGAGGCGATGATTGAGGTGGAGAATACGTCCTGCTGCATCCGTCACCACCACCCCTTCCTCCATCGACTCCAAGATCTGTTCGGTCTTCTCCTTCTGCTCTGTCAAAGCCATATGGAGCTGCTGTTGCCGATCCATCATTTGATTAAAATGGTCTACAAATTCGCCCAGCTCTCCACTCTGCATGGATAAGTGGCTGGATTGACTATGATCACTGATCTTACGCACCCCCTCTACCATTTCACTAACAGGGCGCTGAATCAAGCGCCGCACCACAACATACACCGCTAGGGTGATCAGTAAAAAGGCCCCCAATAAGACTATAAAGCGGGGTATGAAATTATCCATCACCACGCTCTCTACCCTCTCCATAGGGATACGAACACTCACAACGCCGCGCAGGTCCCCCACCTCATAGCCAAAGGCACCTTGATAACGCTCTCGAATGGTTGGCGGTGCACTCTGAGGGTCTCCGTGACACTTTAAACAGGATTTAACCACCCAGACAGGACGAACATAAAGAAAGTTCTCTGTCTCTTCTTTAATAAATACAGGACGTTCATCATCCTCTTGGAACCAAGATATCGCCTCCAACTCCCCAGCATCTGCCTGATTTTTTTCGTTTCGAGGACGGTCCGATGCCGTTCTAATTTGGATACCCCGTTGATCCCAATGCTCAGAAAACTCTTGGCTAATTCGAGGCAGGGAGTGCGCAGGCAGAAAGCCAACGGTCTTATCATTCAGCGGGATACCGCTCTCAAGAAACTGTTTCTGATAGACGCGACGTACCGACATCAAGAAGTTGTAGATCGCCTCACTCTCCCGATAGAGGTGCTGATAGGCATCTCCTTTCACCCCTTGATAGGTATAACCTGCCAGTATCACTGCTGCCAGCAGCATAATGGTGCCAATAGAGATCAATAAAGATCGAGTTAACGTCATTCCCCCCTCCTCCCTTCAATCTGTCGGTATCGAGCCCAAACGGCCAAACCGATAGATACTTATTCTTACCGTGCTAAAACAGAACACCATCATCACCGATAGAGCGTCGGCCTCACTCTTTGATTGCTCGCGCAACCGTGTAGGCTTTCCCCTGCTTCAACTTCTTATAGTTACCAAACACCTCTTTAAAGTTGCGTTTGATAAAGTCGCGCAACCCATTGATGGTGACTACCACCATCTGTCCCCCCGGTTTCATCTGGGCATAGCTATCGCAAAGCAGGATGGTGAGTAGTTCACGACCTACTTTGGCGGGTATATTGGAAACAACCGTATCACAAAAATAGTCCTGTGGCACCTTACTTAACCCATTGGAAAGATACGCCTTACAGTGGGGTAACCCATTCGCTATAGCATTACGGTTGGCATACTCAACGGCCAGATAATCCTTATCGACCATATGCACCTCCCCCTTATGGGCCACTCTCCCCATCGCCAGCCCCAAGGGGCCATAGCCACAACCGATATCGAGAATCGTATCGGACTCTCCTACTTCGAGATAGTTAAGCAAGAGCCGCGTCCCCTCGTCAATCCCACGCGGGCTAAACAGCCCCCAGGTGGTTTGAAAGTTCAAGTCGTGCCCCATCAAGCGCTCTTGAAAGCGGATATCCTGCTTCAGTTTGCTGACACTTTGGCAACCGCGGTCCTGTTTATGCTGAGGTTCTGTTTTCATCCCGCTATTCTCTCAAATTGCACGCACTACAGGTATAATAGTGCGCTGCTTTTTCACCACCTAATCAGATATTAAGGAAACCGATTTCATGGAACTCAGTTCACTGACCGCTGTCTCTCCAGTCGATGGCCGCTATGGTCGCGCCACTGCCGATCTTCGTCTCATCTTCAGCGAGTTTGGGCTGATTCGTCACCGTGTACTGGTCGAGGTGCGTTGGCTGCAGATGTTGGCAGAGAATGCTGATATCCGCGAGGTGCCCAACTTCTCCGAACACGCCAACAACGTGCTCAACCATCTGCTAGAGAAGTTTGATGAGGAGGATGCACAGCGCATCAAGGCGATTGAGCGTACCACCAACCATGACGTGAAGGCGGTGGAGTACTTCATCAAAGAGAAGATTGCCGGTAATGATGAGCTGGAGGCGGTAACAGAGTTTATTCACTTTGCCTGCACCTCTGAAGATATCAACAACCTCTCCCACGCACTGATGCTGAACGAGTCTCGTACTCAGGCGATCCTCCCCAAGATGGATGAGATTATCGATTCACTGACGCTGCTCTCCCATCAGTTGGCCGACACACCCATGCTATGCCGTACTCACGGCCAGCCAGCCAGCCCCTCTACCATGGGTAAGGAGATCGCCAACGTGGTCTACCGTCTGCGTCGTCAACGGGAGCAGATCGTGCAGATCGAGTTCCTTGGTAAGATCAATGGTGCCGTGGGCAACTACAACGCCCATCTCTCAGCCTACCCTGAGCTGGACTGGGAGGAGATTGCGCAAAACTTTATCGAGTCACTGGGAATCAGCTGGAACCCCTACACCATCCAGATCGAACCACATGACTATATCGCAGAATTCTTCCATGTAATCAGCCGCTTTAACAGCATCTTGCTGGATTATGATCGTGATGTCTGGTGGTATATCTCAATGGGCTACTTCAAGCAGAAGACCGTTGAGGGTGAAGTGGGCTCCTCCACCATGCCGCATAAAGTGAACCCAATCGACTTTGAGAACTCTGAGGGCAACCTCGGTATCGCCAACGCCATGATGGGGCATCTGGCAGAGAAGCTGGTGATCTCCCGTGGACAGCGCGACCTCACCGACTCTACTGTATTGCGTAATCTCGGTGTAGGCATCGCCCACAGCCTGATCGCCTATAACTCTACCCTGCGCGGCATCAGCAAGCTGGAGATCAACCCCGTTCGACTGGAAGAGGATCTGAACAACACTTGGGAGGTGTTGGCCGAACCCATTCAGACGGTGATGCGCCGCTATGGTGTGGATAGCCCCTACGAGAAGTTAAAGGCACTGACCCGTGGACAAGGGATCACCAAAGCCGCCCTGCTAGAGTTTGTGGATGGGCTGGATATTCCTGAAGAGGCCAAGGCGAGCCTACGTGAACTGACCCCCAGCAACTATATCGGTAATGCTGTGGCACAGGCCAAGAGAATCTAAAAGAGAATCTAAAAGATAATTTTAAAGAGAACTTAACCATGAACAACTCCCGTATTGTTGTTGCACTCGACTTCCCCTCTGCCGATAAGGCGCTGGCGCTGGCAGAACAGCTCGACCCCAAGGCATGTCGTGTTAAGGTGGGTAAAGAGCTGTTCACCCGCTCAGGACCAGAGACCGTACGCAAACTGGTGGATCAGGGCTTTGATGTTTTTCTCGACCTCAAGTACCACGACATCCCCAACACCGTAGCCCATGCTTGTGCCGCTGCGGCTGACTTGGGGGTATGGATGGTCAACGTCCACGCCTCCGGTGGACGTAAGATGATGGAGGCCGCGCGTGCCGCACTAACGGGGGATGATGCTCCACTACTGATTGCGGTTACCGTATTGACCAGCATGGATCAGAGTGACTTGGTAGAACTGGGGGTCGATGTCTCACCTGCCGAGCAGGTACTGCGGCTCGCCAAGCTGGCAGAGTCTTCGGGCATGGACGGTGTAGTCTGCTCCCCCAAAGAGATCACTCTACTCAGGAAAGAGATCTCCAACGAGTTCAAGCTGGTGACTCCGGGAATTCGCCCTGCAGGCAGCGCCACAGGTGATCAGAAACGGATCATGACACCCTCACAGGCGGTTGATCTAGGGAGTGACTGGCTGGTAATTGGGCGGCCGATTACAGCTGCAGAAGATCCGCTGGCCGCACTGAGTGCGATAAACCAAGAGCTGGAGAAAGCGTAACAGCGACTTTCAGTTACTCCCCAGAGACCCCAACAATCGGTTTAATGGTATTCCAGCGGTTACACCCCGGACACTGCCAATGCAGGTGGTGTGCCTGAAAGCCACACTGTCCACACTGATACTCCGGCTTCTCCTCCTGCAGCTGCTTGGTCAGCATCTGCAACCCCATCAACCCGTCACGCGCCCCCTTCTCCTCAGCATGGGTCAGATTCAGCTGAATCAGCTGTTCCAATCCACGTACGGAGGGGCGTTGCTTCAGCTGGGTCACCAGATACTGCTCCGCCTTTCGCCCCCCATGCATCAACTGCAGTTGCTCTACCGTTGCCAACAGTACGGTCGTACTTGGGTGCGTCTGTAACAGTACGGAGAGATATTCGAGCACCTCTTCTGGTTCTCCTACCGCACGGTAATGGGTCAACAGTGGTTGAATGATATTGGGGATATAACTGGCATTCTGCTGCTCAATCGACTTATAACTGGCAATCGCTTGTGTCACCTGTCCCGTAGTGGCCTGAATCTCGGCACGGATAATCATCGCCCGCACCGCGTTAGGGTCCTCTTTCAGTGCCTGATCGACCAGATGAGCAGCCTCTTTCAGGTCTGTCGAGACCCGTGCGATCTCTGCCTTTTCACAGAGAAACTGAGCAATGATCGGGGCATTTTTTCGCCCTGTCTGCTGCTGACTACGCAGCATCTCAATCGCACGATCCCACTCTTTCTCTTGCTGGTAGATCACCACCAGATAGTCATACGCCTCCTGTGCGTACTGTCCCATCTTCACCAGATCGAGAAATGGCTGCTCTGCGCGATCCAACAGACCCGCCTTCATATAGTCGCGCCCCAACTCCAGCAGCGCTAATGCCCGCTGTTCACTACTCAAGGTTTCGCTATCCACCAGATTGCTGTGTAACTGAATGGCTTGTGAGGTATCGCCTTGGCGACGGAACAGGGTACCCAACGCAAGATGGGTCTCTACCAGTTCAGGGGCCTCTTCCAATAGGCGAGAGAAGAGGTCAATGGCCCGCTCCTGCTCTTGGTTGACCAGATAGTTGAGACCACGAAAATAGTCGGAAGAGAGGGTGTTGTGACGACTTTCGCCCTCTGCTCTTTTTGCCATCCACCAACCGGATGCGGCGGCAACAGGTAACAGGAGAAAGCCCAGATAGGGCAACCACCCACTCATTCTGTCGCTGCTTTTTCGGCTCTACGCAGGCGCATCTTCAAGGAGAGCACCATCGGCAGTGCGGAGAGAATCCCCAACACCACACCTAAGGCAAGAACCGCTACCAGTAACAGTGAGAGAGGAAACTCTCCCTGCCCGAGGTAGTAGTCAAAGGAGACTGGCACCGCATTGAGTACCGAAAACAGGGTACCCAGTGCAGCAACAATCAAAAATAGAATCAGCGTAAAAAAACGCATAGTGTGTTCTGTTTACGCCTGTTATAGAGGGTTTACTGCTGCTTCAACCATGCATCATTGACCCGCTCACGTAGCTCCTTACCGGGCTTGAAATGAGGGACATACTTCTCTTGCAAGGCTACAGATTCACCTGTTTTCGGGTTACGTCCCATACGTGCAGGACGATGGTGGAGTGAGAAACTCCCAAAACCACGAATTTCGATACGCTGACCAGAACCCAGCGCATCTGTCATCGACTCAATAATGGTCTTTACTGCCATCTCAACATCAGTATAGGCCAGATGAGGCAATTTTTTGTACAACGATTCAATCAATTCTGACTTCGTCATGACTATTCCCAATTTAGAATCAAATAGAAGGTTGCTCAATATAGCAAACAACCCAAATTAATCAATCACTTTCAATCATTCAGACCCCACTTCTACGTTTCCGGAGCAAGAGAGAGAAAATACTTTCTCAAACAAACTCTGGAAGCGCAGAAGCGGGAGCTGGAAGACTACTTAAGAACCCATCTGCTTTTTGATGAGATCTCCAATGGTGGTAGAACCAGTCTCTTCAACTGCGTTCGCCTCATTGTAGTCCTTAATCGCCTTCTCTTCGTCCAGAGACTCTTTCTGCTTGATAGAGAGGTTAACAGAGTGAGACTTGCGATCCACACCCAACACGGCCACTTCCAGCTCATCGCCTTCGTTGATCTGGGTACGGGCATCCTCAACACGCTCACGAGAGATCTCTGCAGCACGCAGGTAACCCGTTACCTCTTCACTCAAGCTCAGGGTTGCACCTCGTGCATCTACCTCAGTTACGGTACCAGTAACAACGGTGCCGCGTGGGTTCTCTGCTACGAAGGTAGAGAATGGGTCCTGCTCCAGCTGCTTGATACCGAGAGAGATACGCTCACGCTCTGCATCAATCGCCAGTACCACTGTCTCAACCTCATCACCCTTCGCGTAATTGCGAATAAGCTCTTCACCATTCTCCTGCCAGGAGATGTCAGAGAGGTGAACCAGACCATCAATATCACCGTCCAGACCGATAAAGATACCAAACTCAGTGATGGACTTGATGTTACCCACAATGCGGTCACCCTTCTTGTGTGTGCTGCTGAACAGCTCCCAAGGGTTGGCCTTACACTGCTTCATGCCGAGAGAGATGCGGCGACGCTCTTCGTCGATATCCAGCACCATCACCTCAACCTCATCACCCATAGAGACAACCTTGGATGGGTGAATATTCTTGTTAGTCCAATCCATCTCGGAGGTGTGAACCAGACCCTCTACGCCATCTTCGATCTCAACGAATGAACCGTAATCGGCGATGTTGGTGATCTTACCGAATACACGGGTACCGGCTGGGTAGCGACGTGCAATATTCATCCATGGATCGTCACCCATCTGCTTCAGGCCGAGAGATACGCGGTTACGCTCACGGTCATAACGCAGTACCTGAACTTCGATCTCTTCACCGACATTTACCACTTCGGATGGGTGGCGTACACGCTTCCACGCCATATCCGTGATATGCAACAGGCCGTCAATACCGCCCAGATCGATAAACGCACCGTAATCGGTGAGGTTCTTGACGATACCCTTAATGGTAGCGCCCTCTTCCAAGGTCTTCAGCAGCTCTTCGCGCTCTGCACTGTACTCTGCCTCAACCACCGCACGGCGGGAGACCACAACATTGTTGCGCTTCTGATCCAGCTTGATCACCTTAAACTCAAGGTCCTTACCTTCAAGGTAAGTGGTATCACGCACAGGGCGGACATCAACCAGTGATCCAGGCAGGAAGGCACGGATATCGTCGAGGTCGACGGTAAAGCCACCACGAACCTTGCCACTGATCATACCGACTACGGTATCGTTGGCATCCAAAGCCACCTGCAGACGTGTCCACGCCTCTTGGCGCTTGGCCTTCTCGCGAGAGAGGATAGTCTCACCATAGCCATCAGCTACCGCTTCCAGAGCTACTTCTACGATGTCGCCAATCTTCACTTCCAGCTCGCCTTCGCGACTACGGAACTGCTCGGTTGGGATCGCTGCCTCAGTCTTCAGCCCCGCATCAACCAATACCACCTCATCGGTGACATCAATTACGGTACCACTGACCAAATCGCCATTCTGCATGACGGTTGAACGGAAGCTCTCTTCCAGTAGATCGGCAAAACTCTCACTCATCTCACTCATAATAATCTTTCCTAAAATCACATCCAACGGCGGGTTTGCTAATTACCATTGATGGTTATGGGGCTTCTGATCAGCCCAAAAAAAACAGAGAGAATCGAACCATCAATCCTCTCCACCAAAAAAATTCTACACACTGCAGCTATACCGACAGGCCACGCTCTGTAGCCAGCGCCAGCACTGCTGAAACCACCTCATCAATACTCATTGAGGTGCTGTCGAGCATCACTGCATTTTCAGCAGGACGCAATGGAGATACTGAGCGTTCGGAATCCATACGATCACGCGCCTCTATTTCCTGCTGAAGGGCGCGAATATTAGCATCGTCCCCTTTCGCGATCAACTGCTTATACCGTCGTTTTGCCCGTTCTTCAGCACTTGCCGTCAGAAAAATTTTTAATCCTGCATCAGGAAAAACCGTTGTTCCCATATCGCGGCCATCTGCAACCAGCCCCGAAGGCTGTTCAAAGTCACGCTGACGCTGCAACAGTGCACTGCGCACGGCAGGCACTGCAGCAACCTGTGAAGCAGCCTTACCTGCTGTTTCTGTACGAATATCTTGGGTCACCTCCGCACCATTAAGCAGTACACGCACCCCTAAATTAGGATCATCCGCTCCAAAACTGACACCCAGTTGCGCTGCCTCGGCAGCGAGTGCCGGCTCATCATCAAAGGCGATCCCTTTTCTGCTGGCGGAGAGCCCCAGCACCCGATAGAGGGCTCCGCTATCCAAGTAGTCCCACCCCAACTGATGCGCAACAGCCAGAGAGACGGTCCCTTTACCGGCACCACCCGGTCCATCAATAGTAATCACCGCTCCGCTCATGATGAGTATGCCTCAATATTCAGACCAACACGGGCCGCTAAATCACTAAATCCGGGGAAGGAGGTGTTCACATTGTCACACCCCTCAATCTCAATCGGTGCCGTGGCACACAGTGCCGCCATCGCGAAGGACATGGAGATACGGTGATCGTGGTGAGAGTAGACGGTTCCACCCCCCATCGTACCGCCCTGAATCACGATGCCATCTGCTGTCGGTTTGGCATCAATCCCCAAGGTAGTCAGCCCATCTGCCATCACCTGAATACGGTCACTCTCCTTCACCCGTAACTCTTCTGCCCCTCTCAATGTGGTCTCCCCCTCTGCACACGCGGCGGCAACAAACAGTGCCGGAAATTCATCAATCGCCAGCGGTACCTGATCAACAGGAATCTCAATACCGTGCAGCGCTGCAGACTGCACACGCAGGTCGGCAACCGGCTCTCCACCAGAGACCCGCTCATTCAACACCTCGATATTGGCCCCCATTGCGCGTAGGATATTGATCACCCCGATACGGGTGGGGTTGATGCCAACATGCTCCAGCGTCAAATCGGAACCTGATGCAATCGAGGCACCGACCAGAAAGAAGGCCGTGGATGAGATATCGGCAGGGACATCCACCTCAGCAGCCTGCAACTTGCCTCCCCCCTGCAGACAAATTTTGTCTCCACTGCGCGTCACAGCTACTCCAAATCCATTCAACATACGTTCGGTATGGTCTCGCGTAGGGGCAGGCTCGGTCACACAAGTCTCGCCCTCCGCATAAAGCCCTGCCAACAGCAGGCAAGATTTTACCTGCGCACTGGCCATCGGCATCTCATAGTGAAACCCTTTCAGGGGTGCGCCTCCGCGAATCTTCAGTGGTGCAGTGCCATCTGCCTCCGTCTCGATGATGGCACCCATCTCTGCCAAGGGGTCAGTAACACGACGCATCGGACGACCGGAGAGCGACTCATCTCCCTCCAGCGTTACATCAAAGGCCTGCCCGGAGAGCAACCCAGAGAGCAGGCGCATAGAGGTACCGGAGTTCCCCAAATCCAGCGCCTGATCAGACGGCTGCAGTCCATCCATCCCCACGCCATGAACGGTCACCCGACCCTCATCACTGGGGCCTTCAATCTGGACCCCCATCTGCCGGAAAGCATTGAGCGTAGCGAGACTATCCTCACCCTGCAAAAACCCACTGACCTCTGTAGTACCCTCAGCCAGAGAGCCCAACATGATAGAGCGGTGGGAGATTGATTTATCTCCCGGTACACGAATTGTGCCGTTCAACTGGCCACCCGGTTGAACTTTGAATTTTAGATTAGACATCAGAAAACCTTACCATCAAAAAAGCTATTGTAACCACAGAGAACACCGAGTGCAGCAATTCTCAATAGCTCTTTAAGTCCCTAATTATGCATCCCACCCCCATCCCCGCCTTCCCCCTTAATGGGGAAGGAGCTAAAAGCAGTGCCATAATGAGAGCCGCAGCTGTGCTGGATCTGCTACTTCAGCAGCTCACAGCTCACTACTCATAATGTTCATCCCGCGCCTGCTTGGCCCGACTAAACAGCTCCAGCAACGCATCGCCATCCTTATCCTGAATCATCGACTCAACCTCATCCAGCTCTTTACGAAATTGATCCAACGTCTCTAACAAGGGTTTGCGATTAGCCATAGCGATATCACGCCACATGGTCGGATCACTGGAGGCGATGCGACTAAAGTCACGGAAGCCCCCCGCCGCAAAACGGAAAATTTCCCGATGCGCATCCTGCCTAGCCAACGCATCCACTAGGCCATAAGCCAACAAGTGCGGCAGGTGGCTGGTGGCTGCCAACACCTCATCATGGTGTTGCACCCCCATCTCCACCACCTCAGCCCCCGCCAGCTCCCACATCGCAGTGACTTTCTGCAGTGCATCCTCATCTCGGTTATCCAGCGGGGTCAGAATCACCCGTCGACCTTGGTAGAGCTCTGCAAAGGAGGCCGCAGCCCCACTCTTCTCGGTACCAGCAATGGGGTGCCCCGGAATCAGTCGTGGGGGCACGGTGGTAAAGACCTGCTGTGCATCCCGCACCACACTCCACTTCACACTACCCACATCGGTAACCACAGCATTCTCGGAGAGCTTCCCCTTCATCTCAGCAAAGAGCCCTTTAACCGCACCCAACGGCACCGCAACCACCACCATATCCGCACCATCTACCGCGTCGGCCACACTGGTAGCGATCTCATCAATCACCCCCAGCTCCAGCGCCTCTTGCAGATTCTTTTCACCTCGTCCATAGCCAACCACATGCTGTACCGCCTGCTTCTCTTTTAGCGCACGTACCAGTGAACTACCAATCAACCCCACCCCTAATAGTGCCAAACGTTGGATCATGCTTGCTCTCTCAAAATTTGGGTCAACACCTGAATAGAGCGCTGGTTCTCTTCGGGCAGCCCGATAGAGATACGTAGATGGTTGGGCAACCCGTAGTTGGCAACGGGGCGAGTGATTACCCCCTGTTGCTCCAGTGCAGCAAAAATCGGCATCGCAGGCTGACCGAGATCAACCGAGACAAAATTACCGACCGATGGAATCCACTCCAGTTTCAGGTGCTCAAAGGCGTGTGTCATCTTCATCATCTCGGCGCTATTTAGCGCCACACCTCTCTCAACATGCGCTGGGTCATCCAGTGCAGCGATGGCTGCCACCTGCGCCAATGCATTCACATTAAAAGGCTGGCGCACTCGATTCAACAGATCCGCTACCCCTTCACTGGAGAGACCGTAGCCAATTCGATACCCTGCAAGCCCATACGCCTTGGAGAAGGTACGGGTCACAATCAGATTGGGGAACTCTTCCAACCATTGTGAACTGTCAGGATAGTCCGTGTCCGCAACAAACTCAATATAGGCCTCATCCACCACTACAACCACCTCGGCAGGAATCTGCTGCAAAAAACGGTAGAGTGCATCATGCCCAACCCAGGTACCGGTGGGGTTATTGGGGTTGGCCACCCACACCACACGCGTATCCTCTCTAACTGCCGCTGCCATCGCCTCTAGATCATGCCCCCACTGTTTCGCAGGAACAGTGATGAGTTCTGCCCCCACCGCCTGTGAAGAGAGTGGATAGACCGCAAAGGCGTGTTGAGAGAAGACCGTAGAACACCTCTCTCCAGAAACCCCCTCTCCCAAAAAGACCCGCGCGATCAGGTCCAACACATCATTGGAGCCATTTCCCACGGTGATCTGTTCAGCCTTACAACCGTGGTGCTGAGCCAACTGCGCTCGCAGCTCGACGGTACCCCCATCTGGGTAACGCGCCTGCTCGCTCAGTTGCGCAGTGACAGCTGCATTGACCTTGGGTGAAGGACCTAATGGGTTCTCATTTGAGGCCAGCTTGATGATGTTGGACTCATCCATTCCAATCTCACGTGCCAGCGTGGAGATCGGTTTCCCCGGCTGATAGGGGTGAAGCCCTTGTACACCACTTGCGGCATAAGTGTATAGATCACAATTAGGCATGTTAAAGAATTGCTTTAGGGTAAGAGCCAAGAACACGGAACATGGTGGCACCAGACTCAAGGGTCTTCAGAGCATGCTTCACATTATCATCTTCCGCATGACCATCAATATCGACAAAGAAGAGGTAATCCCAGTTACCACGACGCGAAGGACGAGACTCAATGCGGCTCATCGAGACCCCATTATCGGAAAATGGGGAGAGCAACTCATAGAGCGCACCAGGGCGGTTGTGGGTAGAGACCAACAATGAAGTTTTATCATGTCCACTGGGGGCTGGTGACTGTTTACCGACCACCAAGAAACGGGTGGTGTTATCTGGTTCATCCTCAATATTGCGTGCCAGCACATTGAGTTTGTAGATCTCTGAGGCGACCTCACCAGCAATGGCCGCTGCACCCGGCTCTTTCAAGGCGATACGTGCCGCCTCGGCATTACTGGAGACGGTAATCTGATCCACCCCCTCTAGGTGCTCATCCAGCCAGTCTCGGCACTGCGCCAGTGACTGTTGATGAGAGTAGATACGTTTCACCTGACTCAAGTCTGTACCTTGACTCATCAAGTAGTGGTGAATACGCAGCTCCACCTCCCCATTGATACGCAACGGTGAGTTGATAAACATATCCAGCGTGTGGCTGATCACCCCTTCGGTAGAGTTCTCCACAGGAACCACACCATAGTGAGCATGGTCCGACTCAACATCATGGAATACGGCAGGAATGGAGGCCATTGGCAAGGTGTTTACCGAGTGCCCAAACTGCTTCAGTGCAGCCGCTTGGGTAAAGGTTCCTGCAGGCCCGAGGAAGGCGATGCGCATCGGCTGCTCCAGAGCCAGACAGGCGGACATCACCTCTCGGAACAGCCGCGCCATCTCCTCATCGCCCAGAGGCCCCTGATTTCGCTCCATCACTCGGGCCAGCACCTGAGCCTCACGCTCGGGGCGATAGAAGGCCACCGAAGCCCCCGCCTCTGCTGTGGCCAGCTTGGTCTCAGCAACCTCTTGTGCCAGTAGTGCACGTTGACTGATCAACTGCTGAATCTGCTGATCCAGCTGGTCAATCTCGTCGCGAATTTCACCTAATCGTTTCTCTCCAGACATGAGCGCAGTCTACCTCAAAGCTCAACAGCACTCTATAACAAACATCCCCCACACACAGAAAGGGCCTCTCTGAAAAGTACAGAGAGGCCCTTTTATCATCAACAACAGTGGAACGGTTAAACAACCCGTACCGAAAGCACCCCTTCAATCGCTTGGATTTTCTCAACTACATCATCCCCAACTTCACTCTCCACATCCAGCAGGTTGTAGGCGATCTCATCGCGCGATTTGTTCATCATATCGACGATATTGATTCCCGCATCGGCCAACAGTGAGGTGATCTGCCCCACCATATTGGGGACATTGGAGTTGGCCACGGTAATTCGAGCGGCACCAGCACGTGGCATCTTCATCTCTGGGAAGTTCACAGAGTTGGTCACGTTACCGTTCTCCAGATAATCTTTGACCTGATCGGCGACCATAATGGCACAGTTATCCTCTGCCTCGGCAGTGGATGCTCCTAGATGCGGCAAGCAGACCACACGGGGGTGATTCTTGTTTTCATTGGTCGGGAAGTCATTAATATAGGAGTAGACCTTGCCCGAGTCGAGCGCCTCCAACACAGCCGTATCATCAATAATTCCACCACGAGCAAAGTTCATGATCACCACGTTGTCTTTCATGATTTTCAGACGATCTGCATTGATCATATTACGGGTCGCATCAATCAATGGCACATGGAAGGTGATGAAGTCCGCTTCGGACAACAGCTCCTCTACACTGTGGGCGCGTACCGCCTCTGAGGAGAGGTTCCAAGCACTCTGAATAGTCATTGTTGGGTCATAACCAACCACCTTCATCCCCAGTGAGATCGCAGCATTGGCAATCTGCACACCAATCGCTCCCAGACCGATTACACCCAAGGTGCGTCCTGGCAGCTCAAAACCGACATACTTCTTTTTGCCTGCCTCAACATCTTTGGCGATCACACTGTCATCCCCTTCGAGGTTGCGGGCATAGTCCCACGCCTGAGCAATGTTACGACTGGCCATCAACATACTGGAGATCACCAACTCTTTTACCGCATTGGCATTGGCACCCGGGGCATTGAAGACTGCGACACCCTGCGCCGTCATCTTATCGAGTGGAATATTATTCACTCCGGCACCCGCACGACCCACCGCCTTCAAGGTCTCGGGGATATCCATATCGTGCATCTTGTAGGAGCGCAATAGAATAGCATCTGGATGCTGAATTTCAGAGGCGACCTCATAAGAGTCGCGTGGCAGACGATCCAGCCCGGAGACTGAGATATTATTTAAAGTAAGAATTTTGTTCATTGATGACCTCCGATCACACAAGAAATTGTAGAAATTGACTGCATCCTCTCTGGGCAAGAGGCGATGTTTCTCCCCTCTCTACAGTAAGAGAGGGGAGAGATGGCTTAGCCGTTTTGCTGCTCGAACTCTTTCATGAATTCAACCAACGTATCAACACCAGACTCTGGCATCGCATTGTAGATACTGGCGCGCATACCACCAACGGAACGGTGTCCCTTGAGGGTAACCAGACCACGCTCTGCTGCACCCGCGAGGAATGCACCATCTAACTCGGCATCGGCCAAGGTGAAGGGGACATTCATCCAGGAACGGCCATTCTTATCGACGGGGTTACCGTAGAAGTCCGAGCTATCAATCAACTCATAAATCTTGTTCGCTTTACGCTGGTTGATCTCTCCCATTGCAGCCAGGCCGCCCTGCTCTTTGATCCACTCAAATACTAGACCCGCCATATACCAGCTGTAGGTGGGAGGGGTGTTGTACATAGAGTCACTCTTCGCATGGGTCTCATAGTTGAACATCACTGGGGTGTTCTCCATCGCGTTACCGATCAGATCTTCACGCACGATGGCAATGGTCAACCCTGCTGGACCGATATTCTTCTGCGCACCCGCATAGATCACCCCATACTTGGAGACATCCATTGGACGCGAAAGGATGGTAGAGGACATATCCGCTACCAACGGCACATCACCCGTCTCTGGCACGTAGTCAAACTCTACGCCACCAATAGTCTCGTTTGGCGTGTAGTGGACGTAGGCGGCATCCGCATTCAGCTTCAGTGACTCCTGCGTAGGCACGGAACAGAAGCCCCCTTCAGAGGTGTCTGCAGCAACATTCACATCACAGTAACGCTTGGCCTCGGCAACCGCCTTCTTCGACCACATTCCGGTATTGAGGTAGTCGGCACCACTCTTTCCCTGCAGCAGGTTCATTGGCACCATCGCAAACTGGCTGGAAGCGCCGCCCTGCAGGAACAGCACTTTGTAGTTATCGGGGATCCCCATCACTTCACGCAGGTTGGCCTCTGCACTCTGTGCAATCGACATGTAATCCTTGCCACGGTGACTCATCTCCATGACTGACATCCCTGAGTCACCCCACTCCAACATCTCCTGCTGTGCACGTTCAATCACTGCCGTCGGCAACATTGCCGGTCCTGCACTAAAATTGTAGCTTCTTGCCATTGCTCTCTATCCTCTTTTATTACATTTCAACTTTTCAAAATAGAAACGCCAAGAACAGGTCTTGGCGTTTTTCTATGAGATATTTTATTCAGAATCGGAATCGTTCTCCTCATCCTCATCTTGCGACTCACTCTCTTCGACTCGCTCAATACCGACCAACTTCTCTCCCGAACCGAGTCGAATCAGGGTGACCCCCTGCGTATTGCGTGAAGAGATCGAGACCTCATCCACTCGGGTGCGGACCAAGGTGCCGCCATCGGAGATCATCATAATCTCCTCTCCCTCATCCACCTGCACGGTGCCCACTACAGCACCATTACGCTCCGAGGTTTGGATGGAGTAGACACCCTTGATCCCGCGCCCCTTACTGGCGAACTCCTCTACCAAGGTACGTTTCCCAAAACCATTTTCGGTAGCGCTAAGAATGAACTTCTTCTCTGGCACCAGCAGTGAGATGACATGCTCACCCGCAGCCAGCACCATCCCCTTAACCCCACGTGCTGTACGGCCCATGGCACGTACCGCCGCCTCATTAAAGCGCACCGCCTTACCACCACTGGCAAAGAGCATAATATCGCGCTCACCATTGGTCAGCTCTACGCCTACCAGCTCGTCTTCATCTCGCAGCTCAACCGCAATGATTCCCGCCGTTCTGGGGCGGGAGAAGTCGGTCAATGGGGTCTTCTTGACGATACCACTGGTAGTCGCCATAAACACATATTGATCTTCTGTGTATTCACGTACCGGCAGGAATGCGGTGATACGCTCTCCCTCTTCCAGCGGCAGCAGGTTATTAATGGGGCGACCACGCGCGGTTCGGCCCGCCTGCGGCAGTTGATACACCTTAAGCCAGTAGAGTCGCCCTCGGGTAGAGAAGCAGAGAATGGTGTCGTGGCTATTGGCCACAATCAACTTTTCAATAAAGTCCTCATCCTTGGTTGCCGCTGCGCTCTTACCGCGTCCACCTCGGCGTTGCGCACTATAGTCTGCGACGGGCTGTGCCTTAGCATAGCCTCCGTTGGAGAGGGTAACCACCATATCCTCTTCGGTAATCAGATCTTCCAGCGACAGGTCTGCCTCACTCTGGGTGATCTCGGTCTTGCGCTCATCGCCATACTTATCACGCATCTCCACCAGCTCTTCGCGGATCACCTCCATCAGGCGATCCGGATCACGCAGGATATTTAACAGCTCTGCAATCTTGTCCAGCAGCGCCTTGTACTCCTCTAGAATCTTATCCTTCTCCAACCCAGTGAGGCGGTGAAGTTTCAGATCGAGGATCGCCTGCGCCTGCACTGGAGAGAGCTGATAGAGGTCATTGACCAGACCATAGCCCGCCTCTAGATTTTCAGGACGTGTATCCGCAGCGTCCCCACGATCGAGCATGTCGATCACGATCCCGGGAGGCCACCCCTGTGCCATCAACTTGGTCTTGGCCTCAGCAGGGTTTGTAGAGGATTTAATCAGTGCAATGATCGGATCGATATTGGTCAGCGCAATCGCCAGCCCTTCCAACACATGGGCACGCTCACGCGCCTTACGCAGCTCAAACAGGGTACGGCGGGTCACCACCTCACGGCGGTGACGGATAAACACCTCCAACGCCTGCTTCAGGTTGATCAACTGAGGCTGTCCATCCACCAGCGCCACCATGTTGATGCCGAAAACATTCTGCATCGCGGTGTGCTTAAAGAGGTTATTGCGCACCACCTCAGCCACTTCACCGCGCTTGAGTTCGATCACCATGCGCATACCATCCTTATCGGACTCATCTCGCAACCCAGAGATACCGGTAATCTTCTTCTCACGCACCAGCTCACCAATGCGCTCTAACAGTCTCGCTTTGTTGACCTGGAATGGCAACTCATCCACTACCAGCGTCTGCTTCTTCCCCTCCTCCCCCTCTACATGGGTGAGGGAACGCAGATAGATGCGCCCTCGTCCAGTCCTGTAGGCCTCATGAATACCTTTGACCCCATTGATGATCGCTCCAGTGGGGAAGTCAGGCCCCGGCAGATGCTCCATCAAATCGCTGATCTCCAGCTCAGGGTTATCCACCAGAGCAATGGTGGCACTCACCACCTCAGTGAGGTTGTGGGGTGGGATCTTGGTCGCCATACCCACTGCAATACCCTCTGAACCATTGATCAGCAGGTTGGGGAGTCGGGTTGGCAGAATGGCGGGTTCATGCTCACTCTCATCGTAGTTGGGGGTAAAGTCGACCGTCTCTTTGTCAAGGTCCATCAACAGGTCATGAGCGATCTTAGACATGCGGATTTCGGTATATCGCATCGCTGCTGCGGAGTCGCCGTCCACCGAACCAAAGTTACCCTGCCCATCCACCAGCATATAGCGTAGTGAGAAGGGTTGTGCCATACGCACGATGGTGTCGTAGACAGCGGTATCACCATGCGGATGGTATTTACCAATCACATCACCGACGATACGGGCTGATTTTTTGTAGGCTTTGTTCCAGTCATTACCCAGTTCGTGCATCGCGTAGAGCACACGACGGTGAACTGGCTTCAACCCATCCCGAGCATCGGGAAGCGCACGCCCGACAATCACACTCATGGCATAGTCTAGGTACGATTTCCGCATCTCCTCCTCGATATTGATCGGGAGAACTTCCTTTGCAAATTCAGTCATTAATCTTCTACTGCTTCTCTCTGGAACCATCTAGTGATATGCGGTGTGAGCCTTGAAAGCCCGCCAAACAAAACCGCACCAAACAAGCCACCGATTCTATCAGAATTGGGGCGATAAATCCTCTAGAAAGCAGGACCATCCTTACTCGATTTAGTTGTACAGCGCTGTGTCTCTACCTCCTTACGCCCCTTATAGGAGAGCGCCTCAGAGAAGGCCTCTTCTCGGGCCAGCTGTGAATTAGAGGGGGTACGACGGCGACCAATCCGCATCATCACAAACCAGAGCAGTGCCAAGAGCGGCAGAAAGAACACAACAGGACTACGAAACGCTGGGGCAGAGGGTTCAGGCTCGTCATCCTCGTACTCCTCTTCATCGACATAGACCCACTCTTCATCTGGGCCCAGTTCGGCTTCGGCATCTTCTAGGTCACTCTCTAGCGCTTCATCTAGCGCTTCATCCTGCACAGACTCCATCGCTTGCTGTGGCTCTTCAATCAACTCTACAGGAGGCAGCTCCGAAGCCTGTTCAGGTTCAGGTTCAGGTTCAGGTTCAGGTTCAGCATTGAGCACCCGCTCTGCCCCTGATACCTCCTCACGAACCACTTCTACCGTAGAGCGTACATCAAGCTCAACACCATAACAGCGCCCTACAGAGAGATAAGCGACTGCAATAAGCAGCAGATAGGGGGATAGCTGCTTCATCATAAACCCGCTTCACCATTACCCTCAGTTACGATAGATCACTCTGTTGCATGGTTGGGATTTTTCCGTTTCAGCAATGATGTCAGCTGCTGATATAGCGGCGTGATCTGTTGTTCATCCCCAGAGGGGGCGCAATCTTGCAGTCCCGCAGCAATCTTAGTCATCTCAGGCTGCCCATAGGAGCTTCCCACCCCTTTAATGGCATGTGCCACCCCCCGCAACTCATCCCAGTTCTGATCTTCGTAAGCCTCTTCCAGCTCTTTCTCTGCCCCAGTCAGATACTCCCAAAACTCTTCCCACATCTCATCATCAATCAGGCTGCTTAGATCATCTTCATCATCAACGACCTCATCAACAACACCATCATCCACCTCAAGGTCTGTCATCTGTGCCGCCGCCCAATCATCTTCACTGTTACTACACGCAGGAAAATACTCTTCCAGTACCGCATAGAGCATGGAGCGTCGAATTGGCTTAGAGAGGAACCCTCTACAACCCGCCTCTTCGAAGGCCTCCCGGTGCTGCTGCATCACATTTGCAGTTAAGGCTACCACCGGTATCTTACACCCCTGATCACTTAGCGCCTGGGTGGCCTCAATACCATCCATCTCTGGCATCTGCATGTCCATCAAAATTAGCCCATAGTTTTTCTGCAGCCCCATCTCTAGCGCCTCTCGGCCATTTTCCGCCACATCAACCTGCAGCCCACACTTCTCAATCAGCAACACAGCCAAGCGCTGCAGCTGAACGGTGTCCTCAGCCAACAGCACACGCCCTTCCAGCTGAGGCACTTCGCTCGAGTCTGTCGCTCTGGCACGCTCAAGACGCGATGACTCTTCATTCACCTCGGTATCGGTCTCCTTCAGTGGCAACTCCACGGTAAAGGTAGAACCGACACCCTCTTGGCTCTCCACACGGATCAAGCCACCCATCATCTGCACCAGCTGCTGCGCAATAAACAGCCCCAAACCCGTTCCCCCAAAACGACGAGAGGTAGAACTATCCGCCTGCTCAAATGGGGTAAAGAGGCGAGAGAGCATCTCCTGCGACATCCCCACACCGTGATCCTCCACCTGTAGCTTGAAGTGTTTCAGTCCGGGAGCCGTCGCCGATGGCTCATGCACAACCCCAAGATGGAGATACACTTCACCGCGACCATCACTAAATTTAACCGCATTGCTCAGCAGATTAAAGAGGATTTGAGAGATGCGTATATCATCACCTATCCACAATGTTTTAAGGCTGGCCTCGGCCTCCTCATCAATTCTCAGCCTTACAGTCACCCCCAGCTCAGTACCGTAGACCTTAACCAGCTCACTCAGGTCGATCATCACCTTACGCAGATCAAAGGGCTGTTCATTCAGTTCAAACTTACCTGCACGGATCTTCGACATATCAAGAATATCATTCACCAGCTGCAGCAGAGTCTTACCTGCCAAGATACTGCTATCAAGCATCTCTCGATACTGCGCAAGCATCTGTGGCTCCTCTCTCAACACCTCGTTATAACCGATAATGGTTGTCAGCGGTGTACGCAACTCATGACTCATACTGGAGAGGAAGTCATCCTTGGTTTTATTCGCCTCCTCCAGCTTACGCTCAGTCTCTTGACGACGACGAATCTCTTCCTGCATCTCCTCTGCCAGACTCAGCAGTGCCTGATGCGTTGTATAACTGTGGTTACTCAAGTTCCATTTGGAGCACCCTTCAATGACACGCTGTGAGACCTCGTCCCGATTGAATGGTTTCCCCATAAAAGAGAAGTTATTCCCCAGCACCTCTCGAATCTCTGCCAAGGTGTAGTCGCTGTAGGCGGTGGTAATCACAATCTCAATCTCATTAGAGATCTGCCGAATCTGTCGCGCGGTCTCCAAGCCATCAATGCCTGGCGGCATGCGCATATCAATTAACGCGATAGCAAATGGAGCACCTGCCTGCTGCGCCTCCAACACCGCAGTTACTGCATCATCTCCCTGAGTCACTGTAGTCACATCAAATCCGGCGGATGCTCCCTCCTTCCCACTATCTCCCGGATCAATGCCCATCACATCCATGAGCTGCCCCAAGTCATCCTCTAAATCCGTATCGCCGGCATCTTCTCCCAATGTTGAGAGTAGAAAACCGAGGTTAGCTTGCTCATCATCCACCAGCAGCACACGTCGATTCTCCTCTTCCTCCTGAGGTGCTGCTAACTCTTTCTCCAGCTGCTCGGCTTTGTTCTCTTCGCCCAGACGCTGATCAACAATGTAATCTCGGATCAGTGCCATTTTTTGCAATAGCACCTTCAGCCCTTCATCCTTCTGCAACCAATAGACCCACCCCGCAACCACCGCTGAGACCTCATCCAGCACATTACTAAACAGGACAGGCAAAACTAGCGTTGTATGCGGGTTCTCTTTCAGCTTGCGGACCAGTTGGTCTCCGTTTTCACCCGTCATGATATAATCAATCAGTGCCAGATCAGGAGGGTCTTCCAGTGCTGCGCTCATGCCACTCTCTACATCATGCGCAAGTCGCACCACAAAACCAATCGACTCCAGCTGAGCACGATAACTTTCACGAATTGCCCTAGAGTCATCAACCAGCAGTAGCGTCACCGCAAACCCGCTACGCTTCATCGCCTCTTCCGCTTCAGCCTGAGTTCGAGGCTGAGGCAACGGCTCTCTAGCCAGCAACAGTCGCAGGTCTTGGTATGCTTGTAGATAGTTATTTGTGTGGTTGAGCTCGACAATCCGCTTTTCACGAGTCACCGCGTTTTGATGCAACAGATCGGTAGAACGCACCCGTTCTCTTAGGCGCTGGGTCTGTAGCTCAACTCTGTATTCCAGATTATTTTTAAGCTGTTTTAGCTCATCACTCTGATTCCAGCTCCAGCAACAGTTACGGACGGTCTGATAGAGCTCCTCCATCTGCAATGGCTTATGAAAAAAGAGCACCTGCCCCCCCACCTCAGCACAGATGTCATCGGTCGTATGGTCACTATACGCGGTAACAAATACCAGCTGAACCTCTTTGTCCATCTGTCGGATCTGGCGCGCCGTCTCCAGCCCGTCAATACCTGGAGGCATTCGCATATCAACCAGAGCAACGGCGTAGGGCGCCTCCTCTTCCCAAGACCTTCGAACTGCTGCAACGGCATCCACCCCCTGAGAGCAGCTGGTTAAGTGAAACGGTAATCTCTGAAGCCGCTCTACCCCCCCATCAACCTCTTTCTCTTCACCACCAACCAGCCCGGTAATCCCCTCTAACGCCTCCTCATACTGAGAGGCTTTATCCGCCTCCTTCTCACTAAACAGGCGCTGATAGAGGGCCAGAATCAGTGGATCATCATCCACTGCCAACACTCGGCGGTTTTCAACCCTTTCGCTATTGCGCTTCATGATGCGTTAGTTGACTGCCTCTTCTCAAAACGCGCTAACAACTCTTCAACCTGAATACTTCGAATCGGTTTCACCAAAAAACCGTCGACTCTGGCCTCTTTTGCATCAACCACAGAGTCCTCCGCCGAATTAGCACTGACCATGGCGATAAAAACTTCGCTATCAACAGAGCGAATCTCTTGCAACGCCTCCAAGCCATTCATTCGAGGCATATCAATATCGAGTAACACAATATCCGGACGCCGCTTTTTTAGCGACTCCTTCATAAACAGATTTACCGCTTCTTGGCCATCTTCTGCCAAAACAAACTCTGAAATACCTTGTTTTCTCAGTATCATACGCAGCAAATTACGCATCGGGGCCATATCATCTGCAACCATCACCCTCCAAGGCCTCTGCTTACCCACATCCATTTTATCTATCGCTCCATACAAACCCATGAATTGGGTACATATCTATCCCTGATAAGGTACCCCCACACTCTGTTAAGTCTCTCACTCCTCAGCATACAGATCAATACCAAGCTAACAATTGCTGCAAATCAAAACTCGCTCCATTCACCCTCTGCCGCCACTGTTGCTACAGGTGCAGCTACTTTCGCTCTGGGCGCAGCCTCTGTTTTGACTCTGCTCACCTTTACAGTCGACTTTTTCACCGCTCTGCGCTGCTCCTCTCCCACATTGAAGAAGCTGGTATTCTGGCGCATCTCCAGCGCATCACTCTCTAGAGACTGGCTAACCGAAGCCAACTCTTCTGTCATTGCAGAGTTCTGCTGATTGACTGTATCCAACTGGGATACCGCAGTATTCACCTGCTCGATCCCTTGACGCTGCTCTTGGCTGGCTGAGTTGATCTCACCCATAATATCCGAAAGCTTTTTGATGGTCCCCATAATCACCTCTAGAGAGTCCGCAGAGGCACGTACCAGCCCCTCACCATCTTGAACTCGCTGACCACTGGTCTCAATCAACTGGCGAATCTCTTTCGATGCGTCAGAAGAGCGCTGAGCCAAGGCTCGGACTTCATTCGCTACCACCGCAAATCCTCGACCATGGTCGCCTGCACGAGCCGCCTCAACAGCCGCATTCAACGCCAAAAGGTTGGTTTGAAAGGCGATACTGTCAATCAGACTGATGATCTCTGAAATCTGGCTACTGGCATCACTGATCTTAGCCATCGCATCAGCTGCCTGAGCAGCCACATCACTACCACTACTGGCTGCCTCCCGTGCATCCTGCACCAGCTGGTTAGCATGACCTGCATTGTCTGCGGTCATCTTCACTGTGCCCGCCATCTCTTCCATGCTGGCAGCCGTCTCTTCTAGTGAAGAGGCCTGCTCCGCAGCACGCTGAGAAAGGTCATTGGCCGAGCCGGCAACCACCTCTGAACGCTCAACCACCTCCACCACACTGTTACGCACTCCACCAATCACCTCTTGCTGGCGTGTCACACTGTTATTAAAGCTGTTCGCCAACTCAGCAAAGCGCCCTTTACCATCTTGACCCATACGGCTGGTGAGGTCCCCCTGCTCCATCTTCTGCAGTGCTGCTACCGTAGCCAAGACCGGGGCACGTACAGCCCCCATCATGCTATTAATGTTCTCACTCAGGGTTTTATAGAACCCTTCCAACCCTTGGAGATCAATCCTATTATCCAAATCTCCACGCTGTACCTCCTCAATCAGCTGGTTCAACTGATCCTGAGTCCTGCGCTCCTCAGTCTCATCCGACCACTCGACAACAGAGCCCAGACGTTTGTTACTCTGATCAATCACCGGATTGACCACAAGATTGAGGTGGCGCCCCCCTATGGTCAGATTAGAGCTGATGGGCTGAGTAAACTGGGCCAACATCTTAGCCTGATGCGCTGGATTCTTATGAAACACATCCATATTGGTGGTGCCCGCTAACCCCTTCGCACGGAAATTGGGAAGCTCCTGCTGAATCGCCTGCTCATTACGCAGCAACATCTGCTCCACCGCCTCATTCGTGTAGATGATATTGCGCTCCTCATCAGCCACCATCACATTGGCAGAGACGTTATCCAAGGCTACTCGAATACGCCGATTCTGCTCCGCCTCCCTGCGTGACTCATCGACCGAGACACCGGTCAGAATCTGCATCATCTTTAACTGCTCCTGTAGCGCACGGATCTCAGGCGTAGTGCTAAACTGAACCGGGCTATCATAATTTTGCTGGCTGATTTCACGCATAATCGCTCTGATGTCGCCCAGAGGAGCCGTCAGGTACTGTGTGAATAACCCCGTACCCAGCGCTCCAACTAAAGAGACACCAAGCACAGCACTCAAAGGCAATGCCCAGCCAAGCAATGCCTGCCCAGCAAACAGCATCAACAGGAACAAAAGCAGCCCCCCCAGACCACTCTTCAGCGCCAAAGGCAGTCGGGTGCAGATACGTACTCTCTTAATGGTGTGCTGAAATGAGGTGTAAACCTGCCCCTGCTCAATGCTAAGACTCCCGTTGGCAATCCCCCTATAGGCTGCTTGGGTCGCCTTTTTGATCGCCTCATCAACAACAGGAGTACGGTACGAGGTATAGCCTACAACCTGATTGTTCTCCAAAATGGGGCAGGCATTGGCGTGTACCCAGTAGTGACTGCCATCCTTACAGCGGTTTTTAACCACCTGACTCCACGGCTTACCCGCCTTCAAGGTCTCCCAGAGATCTTCAAATACACGGGGTGGGACATCAGGGTGACGCACCACATTATGGCTCTGACCATAAAGCTCATCCTGAGAAAAACCAGAGATTTTGATAAAGATATCATTGGCACTCTGAATAGTGCCTTTTTTATCCGTTTTTGAGACCAGCGTCTCCCCTTCTGGAATTACTGTCTCTTTCTCTGTAACGGGTTGATTATTCTTCATGATGCGCGTTCCCTTTCTGGTTACAACCACTTAATTTTAAATGATATATATCAATAACATTAAGTATACAAGAGTATCTAGCATCGGGATAGAGCAATACACCTTTTACACCCAGCTCTCTGCGTCAACTGCAGCAAACCAAAACGTTAGGTACACTCAAAAACAGGAAACACTATTCAGCCTGTTCACTCATTGAAACAGCGCGGCAATTTTCTCTGCAGTTGGATTCTCCACCACTCCACGCTCTGTCACAATCAGATCAACCAGAGAGGCGGGGGTAACATCAAATACCGGGTTCCACCCCGTTGCATTTTCTGCTGCCATGCGCCCCCCATTGCTACAGGCAAACAGCTCATCCGCCTCACGCACCTCAATGGGGATCTCATCTCCAGTCGCCACATTACGGTCAATGGTCGAGGTTGGGGCGACCACCATA
>Ga0233445_1000200_pt1 | contig 89236 bp, 85 predicted proteins | sample SI_124_October20_5_FD_182779 | JGI IMG/M metagenome (GOLD analysis project Ga0233445, IMG submission 182779) | Seawater microbial communities from Saanich Inlet, British Columbia, Canada - SI_124_October2016_100_MG | ecosystem: Environmental > Aquatic > Marine > Inlet | place: Canada: British...
ACTCAAAAGCCTCCGAAATTCGCGCGAATACACCTGAGAAACAACAAAGAGCTAAACTCGACAGTCTCTATAACGAATTCCTAACGAAATTAACAGGTTTAGACTGGTCTGGTTATCTGAACAGTCCAAGTACTGAAGAAGAATACGTAAGCGGTAAAATCGACAAGCCGAATATCATTAAGTATATGAAGATCGGTGCCAACAGATTTGTTGGTTTTGCAGACTCCAAGAAAAAAGCAAGAGATTATTTCATCACTACCCCTGAGCATGTACAGTCTGAATCCAATGTTGTTAAGTTAGTCAACACAGCAAGGGGTACAGACAATATCTCATTCAGGTTTAGGAATGTGGATAATACCATGGAAAGCAGTCTTGAACAGTCTTCCAATTTCTTACGCTCACTTCATTCTGCAGGTAATAGTATTGACCATGCTGAGTACAAAGAAAATGGCGTTACCCAGCATCTTGCTAAAAATCCTCTTAATTTAATCAAGCATAGTGGAACACTGGGTAACAGCAATAAGAATGTTGCACCAGTAAAATCAATGTCTGATTATGATATAGTTGCTGACCTTGCTTTCTTATTCAAATCAGGTAAGAAAAGTTATTTACAGCACACAGGCCAGTACTCCAATAAGAATCAGTTTTACTTACTTGAAGTTCCTAAATACGACAATGCTGAGAAAGAATATCGTAAACGATATGAAGATCTATTAGCCCTTGATAAAAAGAAAAAGAAAGGTGAACAGTGGGAAACTTCCTACATGAAGCATCCTGATCAGGTAAAAGATGATATAGGTCTTTTGGAAGAAGTTGTTTCTCGTCAGGGTAAAGTATTTGAAGATGTCAGGTCCGGAGATAGAAAAGCATTTATTAATAACATGCTGTTCAACTATGCTCTTAATAAATTTGACCTTGACTATATTACATTAGGTCGCCCAAGTAACTTCAAAAATGCAATTAAGGCAGCAAAGCGAGCAGGATCTGCAGTTAGTCCTGGTATTGCCGGTAATGTATTTATTGAGAATGGAGTTGGTCAATTCAACGAGAACCATGTTGTTTCAAATGAAATGAATGGAGCTGAGGAACTGCTTGACGGTTTACAGCTTGCTATGCCTGAATGGATGGGTAAGAAAGCTATTTCATTAGGTGATGTGTTCTCTCAAGTTGATAAGTACAATGGCAAATACACAAGCACAAAAGATGTTCATTATGATGTTGTAGAGGGTTCTGCAAAGCTTGATAAGACAAATACGATGGACATTGAGCCTCTTGCACAAGCATTTCCTAATTCTGTATACGGCAAAATGTATGCCTACATGAAGATACATGGTATTAATACAATAACATTTACTTCAGGAACTAAATCAACAACCGATACTGTTAACAAATTATTCAAAGGAACTGAGTTTGATGGTAGCAATGCTCCAGTACTCTCAAGGCGTAACAATAGTAATACATTCATGCAAACTAATTTAAGGCATCAAACTGAACCTGATCTGGCTAAACAGCCTATTCAGACCACAGCGAACATGATGATCTTTAAAAGTTCTGAAGGTATTGCAAGATTCTGGGAAAAGATACAAGGTGAAATTATTGATGAGATGTCCAATTATTTCGGAGATCTTAAAAAGCATGAAGTTGACTTTAAGCTTTTGGAAGATGTTGATAAAGAAACATTGTCGGCATTTCATGATTATATCAAGAGTGGTGGCAACCAAGTAAACCCATATTATGACCGTCTAACACAGAAGATTCGTTCTGCAATTCTTACAAAGAAAGTCCTGAATAAGAATGTAAATAGGACAACACTTGTTGAGGTACCAGTCGCTGATATCGGTTTGTTAGGATCAAGACCTACAAAAGATGAACGTCATGTTAGAATGCCACAGGTTAACCTAAATATTAATGGTATTCGTTATAGCAGTGAGCCAATGACTCGCAAAGAAGCTATGACTAAGATTGAAAAGAATAAAGCACAGTACATTGACATGTACGATGTGAATGCTGATCCTAAGCTTGAGAAAATTAAAGAGTGGGCATTGGAAGATGCAGGTGATGGTAAAGTATATATTCCCGGAGAAGTAATATCATATGTAAATGTTCCTGCAGAGAACTTGCGTAACCATACATTTGCAAGAGCTCACAAACCTATTCCCGGAGCAGGTAATATTATAATTACTGACAGACAATCCCAGAAAGATGCTGGCCGTGACTTTGACGGTGATGTAAGATATGCAGAAAGTTCATTCAAGGACAAAAATGGCAGACCGATTACAGGTATTGGTTCAAAAAAGGGCCTGACTAATCATATTCAAAGGATGCTGCAGGAGGAATTTGAAAACCCTGCAAACTATGATATGATCCATGAGGCCATTGATATAGAAAAGTACGATTATATGTTTGAGGATCGCCAACAAAGCGAAACAGATAACCTTTCTTCTAATCACTTATTCGATGTCTTGAGAACGAGAAAAATTAACCTTGCAAGTAATATTGCCATTGGTATAATTCAGGATTTCTCTACCTCATATGACTTTATCAAAAAGCATAAGCTCCAGTTTAAAGTTGATAAGAATAAAAGAAAACGCTTTTCAATATCGCTGTTCGACTATAAGAATCCTAATAAGAGGGTTGGTCAATTAGAAATATCAGGCTTTTCTACTGACAGATTCAATCTTATTAAGAATGACATTGGTAACTTTATGAATATAGCCCTTGATAATGCACAAGACCCAAGAGCTATTTACATGGGCATTAATGAATACACAGCACATATGTTTATGACATTTGTGGCAAGTGATATAACCATTGATTTCAAAGCAACAAAAGAAGAGCAGCAAGCCGCTATAATGAAACGGATTGAGCAGGCTGTAGCTTACTTCAATTCTCCTATTGTCAAAAGGTTTATCGAACTAAACGAAGAAGTTAAAAGTGTTGACAATAATCTCGAGAAAAAAGATGTGCTTAAAATGCTTAAAGCTGAATTCAAGGATAGTGAATACCCTGGCTTTAATAATTTGAGAAAGCTTTCCAACGAGGTTAATAGGATCTTTAACTATGTCCAGATGTCAAGGGAATTTCCAAAGTCCACTGTTGATTTTGATATGGCTGTAGTAGCAGGTGAATTCTTGCGTGACAATAAACAGGAATATATAAACACAAACAATCTTTTCAATTATAATGGTACTGATCAGGATTCGCCATTCATAAGTACAGCTGATAAGTCAATTGACTATGCAAGAGAGAATAACTTCAGTAAGTCACTTGAGGGTACAGTAAATTCTCAAGGAGTTATAAAACGGTTCCTAAACATCAAGTCTGGTGGCAATCCATACATATACCTTACTCGTGAGGAATATGATATGATTCTAAAAAAGATGACAGCTACTTTATTGCTTGATTCTTTTGATACAGGTCAGACTGTTGACAGGGCAGGAAGAGATCTTGAAAAGTATATTGAAGAAAATAAAGACAAAAATTTATTCATAAACTTATTGGAAGTTAATGACGGTGTTATATCTATAAACGAGAACTATAGAAACAGGCAACTGTCAGATGATCTATTAAGTAGAACACATGAATATTTCGATGACTTACCATTAGATATTCAGGAAAAGTTCTTATTTTATTCTGTTGGAAAGTATGGCGTTAACGTAACTAATGCCAGGGGGAACTTTGCAAACTTATTCAGTATTAAATTTCAGGTTCATGTAGGTGATGTATTGGCAGATAATACTAAAGATTGGATGGATGCAAAACTCAGTGATTATAAAATTGACAAGATCGCTGAAACTATAGCAATGTCAACTCCAGCTTTGGACTTTAAGCAACGTTCAGGTGATAATACATACAAACATTCACCCGGCAGTAATTACATAGACTACAATGTACGTGAGGCTGCTGCATTAGCAATTGTCAATAAAGCTAAAGGTTCAGGATTGAAAGATGTTGAGCAAAGTGTAAGAGATCAATTTAAAAATGATCCACGTAAGTTATCCATTGTTAATAGGATATTCGTTGAGGCAAGTCACTTTGTTAATAGAACTACCAAAGCTGAAGCTATCAGAGATTATGCTGAAATGATTCTAAGCAAGAGTGATTTAGTGAGGGGTAACAAAGCTTTGAAAATATCCACAGTCGTAGATATAGCAACTGCTACAAATCATTCAGGTGGCGCATTAGGTTCTGATACTGCATGGGATGTTATTGGCAAGGAATTTGGAATGGTTAATAATAAACATTACTATTTTGAAGGTAATAAAACTCCAAACGGTAATACTGAAATTCCAATAGGACTAAAACATGAAGCTGATGAAAAACTAAAGGCTGCAAATAAAACTCTTGGTAGAAGATTTCCTACTTCTAAAGAATATGTAAATAATCTATTAAGACGTAATTGGTGGCAAGTAAAGAATTCTGATGCCGTATTTGCAATATCAACAATAACTAACAACAAAGTCGATGGTGGTACTGGTTGGGCTGTTCATATGGCAATAGCTGAGAACAAACCTGTATTTGTATTCGATCAGGAAGAAGGACAATGGTTTACATGGAATGGAGATTACTTTGTTAAAGCAGATACACCATCATTAACACAAAACTTTGCAGGGATAGGAACTCGTAATATAAATCCACTTGGAAAACAGGCTATTCGTGATGTCTATGAAAAGACTATTGATAAAGAGCCTGGTCAAGAGGAAAAACCTATCGAACATCAACTTGATAGTATCAATGAGCCATTGGCTAACTTGAATCCTAAGTTACAGGAATTTATTCGCAAGCATTTTCAGAAAATCTTCCCGGAACTTAAAATATTTGAATCCCCTAAAGCATTCCAAAACTATATCCGTAAAATGAACGGAGAAGTTGACAGATTTGATCTTAAATCAATGGGTGCTGCATTCGGTAAAGCTGTATTCATCGATCCAAATAAATCAGTACAGAGTACTTTCTTTCACGAAAATGCTCATATCTATTGGAACATGCTACCTGCCGACAATAAGGCTAAACAAGAACTTGTGGAGTTATATGGTTCCAAAGAAGATGCCATTCAGGAAATTGGTAAGATAGGTTCTATGATGGCAGAGAATGAAATGAATTCTCCTTTCTTAACTAAGGTCAAAAATTCACTTCGTAAATTCTGGATAGCTGTCAGAAAATTCTTTGGTAAAAAAACAGCAGTAGATCCTGCATTACAATTTGCACAAGACATCTGGGCTAATAAGGATAATGTTTTTTCTCAAGAGGAACAACTTGGAACTATAGAACATCAAAAACAGGAGCTCGACTACGATGATCCTACACACACTTACAAAAGTGGTGATATAGAATTCGGGTCCGCAACTACAATTATAAAAAGATTAAAACAAGAAAAGTTTAATCCGGAAGTTGTTGCCAACAGATTAGCAGATGCTGAAAGTAGGAGATTAGTAGAAGAGGGTGAAAATGCTCTTAGTACTCCACAGAAAAATGACTTCAGAGAAAATAAACTTCGTGAATGGCAACAAGACTCAGAAAGAGGAACTGCAGGTCATAGCATAATCGAAAAGCACCGTAAAGGTCATCAAATTGGTGATGAAGAAAAGCAATATTTCACAGATGAAGCATTTGAAGAATTTAAGGTAGCAATTGACGATTATTTCGCTGGTCTTGAAGCTTACCCTAATAGTGAGGTGTTTGAAGAAATGACAGCCGACTTTGATAGCTATATTGCCGGTCATATAGATTTCCAATATGAAAATGATCTTGGTAATCATATACGCGACTTCAAATTCTCTAAGAATAGTAAATGGGATGGCGACGAACTCTCAACTAAATATACTGAAGCATATGAGGGTAGGACATTATTGCCTCCATTGAATAACCTGAATGACTCTAAAGAGAATGCTGAACGTATGCAGGTAAATATCTATAACCTCATAAAAGGTGGTAACGCTGATAGTCTCGGTATCATTCCAATTAAGTATGAGCTCAATGATGACGATCTTATTTCAAAAATAGAATTTGAAAGGGATATTCCTGTAAACATAAACAAGAAAACTACTCAGGAACTATTCGATTATAACAAGAATGTAACTGAAAGAAAGATTTCCGCAGCTGAAAAAATTGCATCTGAAAATAATTATGTCGATGGAATTGCTAAGAACGCAGAAATAGAAAGCATTACTATTCTTGAGGATCTGCTACCACAGGGAGTTGAATTGTCTGAATTAAGTGATAATCCACTTGCAGTTGATAGATTATTTAAACATAATCGTGTTGATGCTAAGTCAATGCTTATTGATGACAAAGGATTTACACAACAAGATCTTGATACTTATTCATTAAATACACTTCTTACTCATTGGTTAGGAGGCCCTAAACCAGAACATGCAAAAGATGATTATGATGTTCCGTTTATGACAGTCGAAGAATATAATAATAAGTTTCCTGGTGCATTAACTCCATTTATGCTTACAAAATTTGTAAATGATTCTGCTAAGTCTAAAAAGATATATGATGAACTGGAAGAAACAGCCCGTAGAAGAGGCATAAATGTACTCTCCCTGCTTGAATCAATGTCATATGATCAATTGTATCACTATGAAAATAGATTGCGTGGTCTTGAAGAAGAAGCAGCTGGTCCGCTCAGAGAATTTATAAATAGAAAACTTGTCCGGGAAATAATTGTCAATAGAGTAAGTGAAGAAAATTCATCAGATTTTAGTGGATATCGTTTCTCAACAGTTTTATTAGCTGAAATGATTCAAGGTACTCGTAAAAATACAGACATAACATTACTTGCTAAATATTATATGAATGACAGATTTGTTACAAGTGATCATAAATTAGTTCAGCAATTAATGATAGTGACAAGAGAACAACTTGATAAGTCTCAGGCTCAGAAGATAAAGGTAAACAGGGATATTAAGAAAATATATGATAGTGGTGATATTGATATGAATAATATTACTGAAGTCAAAAGAGGTGTCAAGTATTATAAAGAGATCAACGATGATATGACTGATGCTGAGAAGCGTTTAATTCGTTATCTTGAAGATTTTTATGGTAGGTTTAATGACAGGCATAAGTTCATAAAGAATCACCCTATAGCCTCAAAAAGAAAGACTCCGCCAATTCCTGTATTTAAGCATTATGAATTAAAGTGGAAATGGGGAATGTTTAAAAAGCATGGTCTTAACTGGCCATCATATCACAAATATTTCAAGCCTCAACCATGGGATAGTTATAATTTAGGTTCTATAATAGATCCTGTCACTTTTGAAGATTACAAACGTAATTTCAACGTTGGTATTGATAAATTATCTGATCTGAAATCTGCATATAATCGTGCTAAAGAAATGTACGAAAACGACAAAAAAGATAGTCCTAATTTCAAGCCTGAACAGACACATGTTAAACTTAAAAATACTTCACAGGCATACAATAAGTTTGAATCTAAAGAAGATATGGTAATAACCATACAGGGTTTAAATTCAATGACTGATAAGCATTTCATGGAACACGTTATTCCATTGTATAAGTATGCAACTGAAAGTTATGCAAATACTAAAAATATGCTCAGTGTAATTAAAATATATTCAACGAAACAGATATTTGGCGGAAATAATGAGCAAAAAAGTAAATTAGAAATGTCATTGTTTACTGTAATGGCTCTTTTAGCAATGAAATCACTTGCTCTTAATGAAATGGCCGCTACAATAAATCTATCTATAGGATTAGTGCAAAATTGGATAGAAGCAGTAAAACTTGATGCTACAGGTTGGAGAGCAATAATATCAACAGCTTTTTTCGACGGAGTATATAGAATTAGTAGATATCCTATGAAATCATTTAATATTTTAAATAAATATCAAGTTGTTAATGTAGCTGATGAACATGGCTTAAGTAAACTTGGTAAAGTAAAAGAGACTGCATCTACTGCTTCTTTAATATACACAGTAATTGTTGAAAATATATTACATGGAATATCATTTACAGGTGTGATGGATCAGGCTACTTGGGATGCTCATGATAAATTTGGTAATTTAGCTCCAAATAAAAAACATTTGTTCGCTCCTCAAAAAAGAAGAGCTACAGAAAATGTTACGAGATCTGCCCATGGTGACTATGGAACTAAAAATTATATTTTACTAAATTCAATGGCTTTTGGAAAAATGTGGACTCAGTTTAGAAATTGGATGGCTGCTTACTATGCTTCACGTTTTCTTTCAGCAGGATTAGATCTCAATGGAATAGTGCATGAACCTATGTATAGAGCTTTATTTAATCAGGCAATGATTACAATTTATAACCATGGAACAAGTAAAGGACAAAAGAAAAGGATTTATGAAAATGTAAAGCCAAAACCTATTTCAGAAGGTGGTACTAAATTACAACTTAAAAAAAATGATGAATTATTAGGAACATTTGCATATCTAAAAAGAGAAGCTGCAGGTGATCGAATAAATTTTTCTGAAATGCCTAAACATCATCAACAAGCAACAGGTAAAGCAATAAGAGAACTTGTTGCATATGGTGTAATTATGGGATTACTAAAAGGTTATTTGGATGATGATGATGAGAAGAGTCTATTTATGAGAATATTTTCTGTAAGATTTACAGGAGATTTATTAATGTCATTTGACCAAGATTCTTATGCTTGGTATTTACAAGCTCCATCTCCTATATTAACATTTCTTGTTGATATAATGATTGCCTCTGATCTTGTAGCAAGAACTTCTATTGCATATCTTCAGGAAAATATACTTAATTTTAAGGATAAACCTTACAGTGATCCTAATAATTCTACTATAAGATATCAGTCTAATACAGAATATGGTAATGAAGGTGATCTTAAACTTTGGAATAAAGTTATTAAGATACTTCCATTCGGTAGTGGTTGGTATCAAAAGAAACTTTTCTATAAGGATGCACAAAATAGTAAAAAGAAAAAAAAGAAAAAAGGTAAAAAAAGTATCTTTAGTTCTGGTAGTATTTGACATGCAAAATGCCTTAACTTAATTTTGTCGTAAGAATAAATAATAACGCAAATGGCTCTCGATCCTAAAACAGTAGTAGTACAGCAAAATAATGGCTCTCAGATTAAGCTCTATGATAATACAGGAGATTATGATCTGACAAACAATCCAACAGGATGGGGTGCGCCAAACCCAGCTCGTGCCGATGTAACTCAAATTACATTAAGTGTCACTAAAGGAGATGTATCGTATAGTGTTGTTTTAACAGGTAGCGATATCACTGACTTTCTCGACCCCTCAATAGGTAATACAATTAACTCAACTGACATGCTTGGTTCAGGTTATGATGTTTACGAAGATGGTTTGTATGAAATACAGACTGCAATAGTTGAGCCTGGTGGCACTCATTATGATAATAAGTACGAATACATGTTATGGGCAATGTGGGCTGACATACGAAGACTTACAATGACAATGGAAATTCCAATTATAAATTATTTGGAATCATACAATACCTCTCTCTTGAATACTCTTTTTGATAGCATACTTTTCAACTGTCAGCAAGGAATGGTTGCAGCCGCAACTGAAACTTACACATTTGTTAGAAATGTTCTCGATAATGAAACAGTTTTAACAGAACTATTTAAAAACTTTAGGAATTATGATTGATAAATATGGTTCAAACAACGTCGAATTAAGAGGTGGTAGCACAGGTGCTGCAGGAGCTGTTGGCTCAACTGGCGCAACTGGCCCAACCGGAGCCGCTGGAACTGGTGGTGTTACAGGACAAACTGGCGCTGATGCTGAAGAAATACGTTCTACAATAAGCCGTAGTGGTCTTATTATAATATGTACACCCCTTGGTGTTCCAAAGTCTTATGATACAGCAGTATGTACTGTTAAACATTTCGTTGACGGAGTAGAACAGGACATAAGTGGTCTTACAGGTACTATTGAAGCAACTAATGTTACAGTGGCACAAGCCGCAGAACTTGTTGGTACAACAAAAGGACGCGTATATAGCGTTACAAATATATCAGCTGATACTGGATCATATGAGTTATCATACCCTCATGATGGTGTTACCTATCAGCATACCGTTACAGTGGATAAGGTTCTTGATGGAGGAGGTGGATTAACAGGCACAACTGGTCCGACTGGTGCAGAACTTGCTGGAGCTACTGGAAATACAGGTAAGACTGGTTTAACAGGTGTTGGAGTAACAGGTGCAGATGGTAATACAGGAAAAACTGGTTATACCGGTGCTATCGGAGCAACAGGCACAGGAATTACTGGAACAACTGGAGGAACTGGAAGCACAGGTCTTACTGGAACTGGATTAACAGGGCCAACCGGAAGCGATGGCGCTACTGGAGGAACTGGACTAACAGGAAGTGGTATAACTGGTGCAACTGGTGATGCAGGTGATGGCTATCTTCATAAGTACATAAGAATTACCGAAGCCAATGCAAAAGGAGCTCTCTCAACAGGTATTGAATTAGAATTAAACTTACTTGGAACTATAGCTTGGCCTCAATTCATAAAAGGATATATAAATCCCGGGGTAACTCCATTTGATTTTGGTGGTGCTACTACTTTGAAATTCAAATATGTTGGTGTGTCTGGTGACTTGGCAACATTTACAAATGCTTTCATTGAAAGTGCATCAGGTAGAAGGGATGTTAAAATACCTTCTGGTAGCTTTGAAGATGCACCTGAAAACACAGATATTATAGTCTATGTTGATACTGCAGCTGGAACTGGTTCTGGTGGATATATTGACTTAGATATTTATTACTTACAGATATAAAATGTCGGATTTAAACGGAACATCATATAGATCAAATGAGGAAAATTCTTCAAATATACTTAACGGACTTTATAAAAGGGGTGACATAAGTATATCTGCTGATTTTCCAACTCCTGTGGAAGCCAAAGTAAGATTTGTATGGGAGATACTGGTGATCGTAACAGATAATGATGTAACAAAAACAAATACAGGAGACTCATTCGGAGTAGGAGATATGATAATGTGGAATGGAAATGGATGGAAACTATTAGGAAACACTCAAGAGGTTCCTGTACATGCACCTCAACATGAAATACTTGGGGATGATATAGTAGATATTGACGGAGGTTCATTTTAAATAAAAAGTTATGCCAAATACAATTCAAATTAAAAGAGGTCTTTTTGCTTCACTACCAACATTAGTTGCGGGTGAGTTTGGATTCTCTACGGACACAAAGCAGGTACATATTGGAGACGGTGCTGCTAATCATGAAGTATTGATGCACAGAAAATTCGATGCTAATACAATCTTGGCTGCGAACGCTGATAATACACCTTTAGCGTTATCCATTTCTGAACAAAGAATTGTAGGTAGGCTTACAGGTGGTAATATATCTGCTATTACAATTGGTATTGCTGATAACAATATGCTTCAGGTAGATGGCTCTCCTAATGATAATGAGTTTGCAAAGTTTACTGCAGCTGGATTAGAAGGAAGGACATATGCTGAGACATTAGCAGACCTTAGTAATCAAGCAGGTGCAGACTTTGCATGGAACTCGAAAAAACTTACAGGTTTGCTCGATCCGACCTTGGCACAGGATGCCGCAACTAAAGCTTATGTTGATTTAATCGCCCAGGGCATTAAAAATAAATCTGTGGCAGATGTAAGAGCTCAAGGAAATGTTGCTGCTTTAACAGGACTGCAAACAATTGATGGTGTCGCCTTGACTGATGGTGAGCAGATCCTTTGTGATTCACAAACAACCGTTACTCAAGATGGTCTTTACATTGTACGGTCCGGAGCATGGGAACGTGAATCAAGTTGGTTAGTAGGTGAAGAAGTTGGTGGATACTTTATATTTATCAAAGGTGGTACCGACGATGGAAAAGGATTCGTTTGTACAAATGATGATGGTGCAGATGTTGTAGGAACTGACAACTTAGTATTCGTTCAATTCTCAAGTGCCGGTGGTGTTATGGCGCATAAGGATACACATGATCCAAATAATGGCTCAGATGCATTGGATACTGCCGCTGCTATCGAGATCTCTGCTGTAGTGGCCGCTGGTGTCGGAACGTCTCATTCGTTCTCAAGAGCCGACCACGTACATGCAATTAACCATGGTATTACCGATAACCATATTGTAACAATAGATGGATCTGCAAACAGTTCTGAATATGCTAAGTTTACAGCCAATGGATTAGAAGGTAAAACCTTTGCCGAAGTAATGGCTGACTTAAGTGGACAGGCTGGTGCTAATTTCTCAATGAATACTAAAAAGATTACTGAGGTAGTTGACCCGACTTCTAACCAAGATGCAGCCACAAAGAAATATGTTGACGACCAAGTTAACACACATGATACATTTCTTGAACTTACAGATACTCCTGCTGGTTATGGATCAGGATATGATTTTGTTCAGATGAATGCAGGAGGAACAGCTTTAGTTTATGTATCAGTAGTTGATGGAGGCGCATTTTAAAAACTTTCTAATATATATATAAGATGGAAGATGCAAACGTAACTGATTTACCTCAGCCTAATACAAATACAACTCTTAGTGTCGATGACCTGATAATGGAAATCGGTAGGCAACACGTAGACAAAATGAGTGACAGTAAGGAAAAAAACCTATTCCTTAATGAAATATCCAGACTTAAAGCGAATCAAGCAGGTGCAGAGAAAAAGAGGCTTGATGCGAATACTTATGCTGAAGGGTTTAAAAAATCAAATGATCAGTATATAGCTAATAACCAAAAGCTGGATAAGGCATTAGTTGAACTTCGTCAGGAACTTAAAGTTGAAAAGAGTAAGATTACTGAACTTGAGAATGTAAAAATTGTAAAAGGGAAAGAGATTATTGTAAAAGAAAAAGAGATTCAGGAATTAAAAAGCAAATGCGTTCTTCTCGAAAAACAAGTTAAGAAATTGACTCCTGCAGTAAAGAGGAAAAGAAATACAAAGTAGTAATTAAATGTTATGTCGAACACCATACAAATAAGGAGAGGCCCTTCAGCCTCGTTGCCAGTCTTGAACGCAGGAGAGCTTGGATTTGCAACTGATACGTATGGAACTTACATTGGCGACGGAGCCGCTAACCACGAACTTTTAAAAGTAGAACATCACGAGTACGGAACTGCAGCTGGACAAATGTCCTTTTGGGATGGTAGTAAGTGGGCTCACACAGAAACATCAGAAGTCTTTTGGGATGATAGTAATAAGAGGTTAGGAGTAAATGAATTATCTCCTACTGCCAGAGTCCATATAACGGGGGATAATTGGGGAGCTGCTAACTTATCTGAGATGTTTGGTTCTAAAAGTTTTAGACTTCAAACGAGGATAGATTCAGAAAGTTCTATATTAATATCAACAACTGGCAGTTCTGTTATAGGAATACAGGCTGCAACATCAGCAAGTGTGACTTTTCCTATCACACTACAACCTTTTGGTGGGTATGTAGGTATTGGTACTGGAGTTACTGCTCCATTAGCCAAATTACACATAAACGGTGGAGTAGGTAGCCTTGCTACAGGATTAGCATTTGGTGATGGTAACACAGGTATTTATGAAAGCTCAGATAATATATTAACAATTGCTCTTGCTGGTAGCGATAAATTCAAATTTAATGACAGTTGGCTTAGGGGCACGGGTGGAAATCGTTCTGCAGCAATATATTATACTGTTGGAACATTAGCTAATCCCGTATACTCATTTGAAGGCGATTTTAATACAGGAGTAACAAGTTTTGCTTATGACCAACTCTCCCTTATAACAGGTGGAGTAGAAGCAATACGTATTGATGCTAGCCAGAATGTAGGAGTCGGAACAACAGCCTACCTTAGCTCTTACGGATTTCACATTAAAAATACCCCTGGAAGAATACGTATTTCTAATGAAGCCGATGTATCAGGAGGACAGTATCTGTTTTTGGGCAGCCCCAATTATGATTTAGTTAAAGTAGGCTCTGTTGTAACTACAGGAACGGGTAGCGCTTATCTTTCGGTATCTGTAGCGTTAGAGAACGTTATGCACGAAAGATTGATGATTAATCCATCAGGAAACGTATCAATAGGCAATACTAATAATGCTTATAAGTTAGATGTAGGTAGTGGTTCAGTATCAAATGTGGCTTCCTTTACAGGAGATATTGGGGTAATGAATATTATAGGTGGTTATAAATTAGACTTCACGAGAGGTGGTGCTAACTATATAACTGCAACAAATGGGGTAGGGTACTTATATTTTAGAACGGCTGGTGGAAATAATTCACTAAGGCTTAACGCTGATACATCTGCTTTATTTTACGATACGGTAACTATTAATAATATACCAACATCAACTTCAGATTCCATCATAGTTGAGACTTCTGGAGTAATTCAAAAAAGGAACTTGTCTGAAATGATTACTGGTGACTTGGATAACACCTACCTAAGATTAGATACAGCTAATGATCCTTTGACTGACTTATTGGAGATCACAAAACAAGGAGCAACGTCTACATATGTCTCTACTTTAAAGTTAACTAGTAGTGGAAGTTATGCATCCTCATCGCACGGTATTGATTTTTATAGTGCCACATCTGTTAATTCTGCTAAAATTAGTGTACTAAGGAATGGTTCGGATGATAACTACCACCTAACCTTTTCGACCTATGGCACTTTGGATGTACTCACAGAAAGAATGCGAATATCTGATGATGGCAACGTACTAATAGGAACTACTACAGATAGTGGATCTAAAATTACAATACAACAAACTTCCGATAGTAATGGTATACGTGTATATGGTTATGACGACCAATCAGGTAAGGATTCACGATGGTATATTAACAGTAGCGGTAATAGTTATCTTACAAGCTCAGGAGCATTAGCATTAGCGGTTAATGACGGAACAAGTGATTTAGCTCTTAGGGCAGGATCAACTTCAGGTATAGTTGATATTGATCAAGGTCTTGGTTTAAGAGTAAGAGACGGGAAGACAGTTTATATAGCAGGAACTACGCCCTTAGTATTCAATGGAACTACAAGTAAAATATGGGGCTCTCTAGGGGTGGAGTTGTCTATACAAACTAGTCAATTAGCATTCAGGAACACTAGCGGTACTGTGATAATGTTGATGACGGGCGGTACATTCACAATGAAGAACGGAATGGATTTGGTACTTCATCATGACGCAGTGCTTGATATGGAAGCTGTCACCCTGCAACAAATGGAAGCTGCAGTAGCAACAGAAAACTTGTGGGACAGAGATAGCGCAGGGTTTTTATACCCTGCTACGGGGACAGACAAGGTAGTGGTAGGAGGTTCAACGCAAGTGAACTCAGACTACCAGTTTCAAGTTAAGACAAGTGGTGCTCATGCTGCTATACTCCAAGGAGCAGGAGATACTTTCCTTACAATAAGGAAAGCAGGCACTCCTGATAAAGATTATAATATAGTAAACGAGGGTAACAGATTAACTTTCAGGAAAGATAATACTTCATTTGCCGGGTTTGGAAATACAGGAGGATTGGGTATAGGAACAACTGCTGCATATCAGTCTCCTACTGTAAATCAACTGTGGGTAGAAGGCAACGTAGGAATAGGTACTACTAGTCCTGCCTATAAGTTAGATGTTAGTGGTACAGGTAGATTTACAGGGACGATAAGTAGCACCAGTACAAATGGTTGGACTATAGGTAATTTAACTAATACAGCTAGAATTTATTATACATCGGGTTCAGGTTTATTCTCAGCTTTAACTCATTGGAATTCTTACGCAACTTTAGCTGTAGGAAATGCTACAGTAAACGGCCAGTTAACAGTTACCACGATTAACAATGCTGCAGATACTGTAGAAAATATCCTCGTAGAAGATAGTGGAGTTGTTAAATATCGCACAATCTCTAGTGTTATAGGAGACGAACTTGATTCTGTTTACCTAAGACTCGATACAGCTAATGATCCACTAACAGGAAACCTTGAAATTAGAGGCGCAACAAACCCTTATTTATTGGTTAAAGACTCTACGAATAACTTAGAATTATTACATCAAGCCTTTGATTCATATGCCATTGTTGGAACAGGAAATAACTATGCCTTTAGCTTATACCAAAACAGCACAAGGGTACTTACTATTGATACTGCACAAAATATAGGAATAGGTATCGCATCTGGGATAGACCAAAAATTACATATTGAAGGAACAGGAACTACCTTAACTCAAATAGAAACAACGGCTATTAATACAGAATATACTGGAGTAAAGATTAAAACTCCTGTTGGTTACTGGGGATTATTTGTTGGAGCCTCAGCACATTCTACTATAGCAGGGGATTTAGGCTTTTATGATGGCGATGCAGGCGAGTACAGAATGACTCTTAAAGATTCAGGCAACCTCTTAGTTGGAACTACTACAGACAGTGGATATAAGTTAGATGTTAGTGGTAATGCTCAGATTGGTGATGGGGGTGGTGCTAGTGTACTGAATTTCAACAATACTAGTTACGGTGCAGTTCAATTTGCTGGGAATACAAGATTCGCAGTCAATAATATAGGAACAACATTTGGAACTGTTACTAATGATGGAGTTGGTCAAATCCAAGTTAAGTCAATCTCAGCAAGTAGGTACTTCGCTAACTTCTACGCAAGTACAGGTAGTGGATTCGCTAAGTTCTACCAAGATTCAAATAATCATGTTGGGCTTTATATGGCTAACTCTGCTGGAACTTCGAATGTTTATATTAACCCAGCAGGTTTTTCTTATTTCAAAGGTGGTAATGTAATGATAGGCGGCTCTGCTGACACTGGACACACCTTCCAAGTTAATGGTAACATGTCCATTGCAACAATAGCAAATGCAGCCGACACAGTAGAAAACCTCTTAGTAACAGATGGCGGAACAGTCAAGTACCGTACAATAGCATCAGTAATAGGAGATGAATTAGATAGTGTATATCTAAGACTCGATACAGCTAACGACCCGTTGACCGGAAGTCTAAGACTTAATCAGACAGCAGATAGTGTTGGTTATAGTGTATATGGCTATGATGACAAATCTACAAGCTCAGCAACTATTTCTATTAATGCAATAGGACATACCGTTATAACCTCTACAGGAGACTTGCTACTAAACAATGCTGCAACCAAACTTGGCATATTGGGAGTATCCAGTTATATATATAATCATAACTATGGTAGTGCTAACGGCAAGTTAACCTTTGATAACGCAAAAATTTATTTTGAGAATGCTAACGTAGGAATAGGGACAACTACTCCAGTCTTTAAAACTCAGATAAAAGGAGAAGCTGTAACTTTATTATCAATACATCGTCAAAATTCTGACTTATTAGAAACAAGTCCTGTTGGTATTTCTTTTGGAATGAGAGGTGATACAGGAAGTGGTTCAAGTGACCAAAGAGCAGGTATCTATTATGAATATAATGGAGATTTATACATATCAGCAAAGAACTCAGTAACTGATTTAGCTACATCTCCAAAGCAATATGCAAGAATATTTATAGACGGCAATAATGATAGAGTAGGAATAAATACTACAGCTCCACAGGCGACATTCGATGTTAGATCTGCTTATAGCCACTTTGGAGCAAATTCTGGCGACTCATATTTTAAGGGTAATGAATTAAATTTCGGATATTATGCCGGAGCTAACTATGTAGGTTATATAAATTGGAATGGTTATAATCATGGAACATCACAATTCAGAGATTTACATATTTCTGACGGTAAGAACGGTGTAATAGCTTTCTTTGATGGTTCTACTAAGGAAGTAGGATTCGGTACTGTTAATCCTGAAAGAGCAGTCCATGTATTGCACACTGACCCGTATATTTTAGTAGAACAAGCAGCTGCTTCAGGTAGTGCTGGAATGATGTTTCGTTCAGGCGATTCTACTGGATATACCATGATTCGTACAACTGACGGTGATGATTTTCAGATTCTCACAAGAATAGGTGGTGATACACAAAGATTTAGAATAGCAGGAACAACTGGTTATGTAACAATAAACAATGTAGCCAATGCCCCAATAACAGATGATAACATATTAGTATGGGCAGCAGATAATAGTATTAAATACCGTACAGTAGCTTCTGTAATAGGTGATGAATTAGATAGTGTATATCTAAGATTAGACACAGCTAATGATGCTACATTAAATAGATTCGATTTATCAGGTACTTTTGCTGGCACAACAGTTAGTTCATTTACAAATCTAAGTGCTACTGGATATGGCTTGGGAGTACGAGCTGGGACAGGATCTTTATATGCTTTTAACGTTGTAGATTACTCTAATAGCTACGATATATTTACTGCCAAAGGTTCTGGTGAAATATATATGAAAGGCAACGTAGGTATAGGAACTACTAGTCCAGATACTAATTTGGAGGTTGAAACTGGAGGCCTAACTTATACAAGATTTACTGGTAATCGAGGCGATGGTAATGATTTACATATTGCTAACCTAGAGTTTAGCAATTCTTATACATCTGTAGGCGTAATAGCAGAGATAAGGGCTATAACTGGAAATACAGGAACACAGAGTACTAAAGGTCAATTAGCATTTTATACAGACGATGGATTAACATATGCTGAAAGAGCTAGAATAGATAGCACAGGTAACGTAGGAATAGGTACTACTAGTCCTGATACATTATTACATCTATATAGAGCAAGTGGTGACACTTTCCTTAAGATTGAAAGCGTAGCATTGGGCGATCCAACAATACTTTTCCAAAGTGGTAATGATAGATTAGGTGTTATTGATTTTAATGATGGAACAACTACTGCAAGATTTAACTTTGACCATAGTACTTCTAAGTTCGAATTTAAACCTCGTAACAGTAGTACTGTAGATGCTTTTATAAGCGAAACCACAAATTACTTTGGAGGCAACGTAGGGATTGGAACAGCTACACCTGCTACTAAATTAGATGCAGCAGGAACGATTAGAAGTACCGCCCAGACAATTCCTACAAGTGGAGCAGGAGTAGAACTTATTTATGATAATAGCACTGGATATGTAGTTTCGTACGATAGAACTGGTAGCTCTTATAAAGCACTACGATTGTATGGTAGTACAATAGCATTGATGGAGGGCAACGTTGGAATAGGAACAGCAAGTCCAAGGGGTTTGTTAGATATTACAACCACAGGTTCAGACGCTGAATTACATATCGGTACAACAACATACCCAGCCACAAACCTTATAATAGGGCATACTAGACGATATAATTATTATGATGTAATAATAGGGAGAAATCTAAGCGGAACTGATGGTTCTGATGTATATAAAACGGTATATACACACTCTTCTGGTGGGTACAATGGTATTGAATATAAAAATGGTTCAGATATAGTATTTTACGCATTTGATGGGGCTACTGTTGCAGGAGCTACTGTTGTTCCTACAGCTAGGATGATGATTAATGGCAGTACCGGCAACGTCCTAATAGGAACTACTACAGATAGTGGATACAAGTTAGCTGTTTTAGGAACTAGTTTCTTCAGCGATGACATACAAATGTCTTCAGGCAAGAAAATCTATTTTAGAAGCGGAACGGACTGGTCAATTGGGCAAGAGCTAACACCGGTGGTTGGAGCAAGTAATGTAACAGACGGAGCATTGGTATTGGAGGTATACAACGTCGCTGCCCAAGGTTTACTAGTCAGAAACAATGGTAATACTGGTTTATTTGAAATTGGAGGAACTGGGATAATAAATATTCCCGTAACCCCAGCAGATGCAGGAGCTACTGATGAAGTTCTTAGGATAACAAGTGGTGGCGATATAGTTGCTAGTAGTGTAGCAGAACTTATAGGGGATATGGGTTACTGGGATAGAACGGGTAGTACCCTTACACCCGCTACAGTAGGAGATGATATCTTAATGAGTGGAGGAGATTTCTATATCAAGACTTCTGGAGGTACAGCAAGAGCACGATTAAGGGAATCAGGTGACTTATCTCTATATAATAGCGTGGGCACAGGAACAGTATTTATCTCAGGCGACCAAGGCACAGCATCTTACATCAATAACGCCGGCAACGTAGGAATAGGCACTACTAGTCCTTTAGCTAAATTGCATGTTAAAGACGGTAACACTTTATCTTCGGCTTTAACAAACACATCTGCGCTTATAGAAGGATTTAGTCAATCAATACTTCAAATTGCTTCTCATAGTTCAGGTTATTCTCAGATAGCTTTTGGAGATCAAGACGATGGTTTTGATGGAGGTTTTATTTACAGCAATGCTTCAAGATATTTATCTATAGAAACTGCCAACGCTGAAAGAATGCGTATCACCTCTGGAGGCAACGTAGGAATTGGAACTACTAGTCCAGATTACTTATTGGATCTCTATAAGTCTACAGGAACATCCTCTTCTGCTACAGGTACTACACTACAACAATTGTGGAATTATGTAGGTAGTGATCTAAGTCAACAAAAGACATTTGTGGATTTTGTATTTCAAGATGATAACAGTAATGAATATCCTCAAGTAAGAATAGGGGCGGAAGTTGGTCAAAATGGAGACGCAAACAGTCTAGAAAAAGAAGGTAGCGGTGCCTTTGTTATATATACAAACAACGCTACAGGTGTTGGGCCTGGTACACCAACTGGTTTAGCGGAAAGATTTAGAGTTGATTATCAAGGCAACGTAGGAATAGGTACTACTAGTCCTGCCTATAAGTTAGATGTAAGTGGTTCAACACGTATTCAGACACCAGCCGCAGCAGGGTATGCTCATATCTTTAGTGATAATAATGGGGCAATCTATTCTTCAAATGGAGACTTACAATTTTATACAAATAATGCAGCGTATAACACGAGATTTTTTAGTGCTAACAAAGGAACGCCTTTACTTAATATTGCAGAGAGTGGTATTATTAATATAGCCACAACCCCAGCAGATGCAGGAGCTACTGATGAAGTTCTTAGGATAACAAGTGGTGGCGATATAGTTGCTAGCTCAGTAGCTGAACTCATAGGTGATGCAATAGCTATTCCTGATACACAGATAGCCGTAGGTACTGGTACGGGTATAACAGGTAACGCTAATTTTATATGGAACGATTCTGCAGCAACATTCAGACATGGTACTGCAAATGAATTTAGTTCTACAATATTCGGTTCAGTCTTTGTTCCAACAGGTGATGGTACAACAAACCTAACCTCAACAGGATTTACTGCCGCTGAGAAGTCACAGTATAAATTAAAAGTATTTATTACCGGTGATACGAGTACACAAACTGGTGTAACATACCTGATCAGAAATGACAAAGCATATACTGCAGACCCCGACAATTTTACAATGAGATTAGTTTCTCGTTCAGGCTCAGCTTCCAATCATCTTAGAGCCGTAATAGATTCTTCAAGCGGTCTTGTAAGTGTTGCTCATTATCACCCATCTGCAACTTATACGTTAGCTTGGGAATTTGAAGAGTTAGGAACTAATAATGAAAATTCATTCCATTTATTCGGTGCTCATTATGGTTGGGTAAGAGATGTTAATACTTTATACTATGCCGAGGGCTCTGTTGGTATAGCTGTAACAGATCCAGAGGCGCAATTAGAATTAGGCGCACAATCAGGAAAGATATTTCAAGCTGGTATTACAAGCAATAATTGGGCAGCTAACTATGCGCTTGGTCTTGTAAATGCTAATGGTATGTTGTTGAGTAAAAATGCTACTTCCAACAACTCATACAGATTATTCCTATTTTACAGACATGATACTGCAGGAAATCAGTTTCAGATATATAATAACAGTAATGTAAACACTATTAACCTCAACGCTGCTGGGCATTCATGGCTTAATGGTGGAAACATATCAATAGGTACGTCAACAGATAATGGTGAAAAGTTACAAGTATTAGGAGCAACAAGATTCGACTCATATAGTTTAACAGATCCTGACAGTACATCAAGAACAAACTACGCAGCTGCTCACATGTTTACTCATTATAATGAAGCTAATGGAGTTTCTATTATCGGTGGGGAAGGGGGTTTTGACGGTACTACTTTAACGGTAGGAGAAGAAACAAGTGCAAGTTCAGCCTTTAATTTATTTAGGGCAATTGCAGATACTAATGGAACTCCAATAACACAGTTTGTTGTGAGAGGTGATGGATATACTGCTATTGGGCAGACTACACCTATTGACCAATTAACAGTTAAGTCTGCTAATTCAACAGGTATCACTTTGATTGATGGGAACAGCCGTAAATTTATTCTGCGAAAAAGAACTACGGATAACTCAGCGACAATGTATGTTGACAATGGAACTGAGAGGGCATTTATGGTAGTTGGGGAAAGCAATACTTGGATGCATCTTAAATCCGATGTTGTCAGCCTAACATCTACACCAGCCGATGCAGGTTCTACAGATGAAATTTTGAGAATTACTTCTGCGGGAGCAATTGTTGGTTCAAGCGTTACCGAACTCGCTGGAGATATAGGATTAACAGGCAATTATGTTCTGAAGTCTGGTGACAGTATGCAAGGACATCTTGTAATGGATAACCAAGTTGAAATTAGAAGTAAAAATGCTGCGTTAGGAGAAAGAACCTGGTTCAGATATATTGGGGATGATACCCTTGAATACTGGAATAGTTCTGGGAACATAAATGTAAAAGGAACGGGAGCATATCTATTTACCGTTGAAAGAGATTTATGGGTAAGCACACCAAATCCATTAATAAAACTTAATGACACATCGGGTTCAGCGGCAGATGCCCTAATTCAAGTTGAGGATAGCGAATTTAAAATAGGAACTGGTTCTGTTCCCACAATGTTTACCCTTGACTTAACCTCTGATGTAGGGACTGCTTATTTCTACGGAAATATTGGGTTGAAGACTACTCCTGAAGATTGGTACAGTGCTGGTTCTGTAATAGAAGCACCCAAGACATCTTTCTTTATGGGGAATGTTACTGACATACACATGAACAGTAATGTTTACATAGCTGCTGCTGGAGGATGGAAATATAAGTCCTCAAATAAAGCAGCAAATTATTATCAATATTTAGGAGAACATTTTTGGAGAGTCGCTGGTAGCGGATTAACAGATGCAGCGGTAAACTGGAACTACGCTATGAAACTCCATAACTCCGGAAATCTATCTGTAGGGAATCAAACAGATAGCGGATACAAAGTTGACATTAGCGGTTCTTTTAGAGCAGGGACTAACACCGAAATGATTATTTCAGGTTCATATCCTTATACAGCCTCTATTATTAATTCAGCAAATGCTGGAAATGTTTATTTCCAAGCAGGCTCAACATTAGAAACTAAAATAATCTTGGGTGGACCGACCCACGCTGATGCTGGATTAGGAATTTACACTAACGCTATTGAGCGAATAAATGTGAATCTCGCTGGAGATGTTAACATAACTAATAGGCTTCTTATTAATAACGCATCTGATGCCGCTTTAGCCAAATTATTAGTTGGAGATGCAATGCATACAGGTTCAGCAGCAATAGCCCAATTCGCAGGATTTATTCGTGTGATTGACCAAATAGGTTTTCACGGAACTTCAAGTGGGGAAGCTTGGTTGGGTGTTGATGCGTCAGCCTCAGCTTTTGATATGGATAAAGTATTAATCCATCCTGCCGCAACAGACCCAACACACTCAGCTTTACTATCACAAGTAACAAGTGCTGTATCAGGAATGGTTACAGGCACAGGAACAGCCTCTTATATACCAGTTTGGCAAGATGCGAATACATTAGGTAATAGTGCAATGACCTCAGATGCCACGTACATAAACGTATTAAGCAGAAGATTTAAGGTTTCTACAGGAACAGCTACACTTACTTTAGGACAGTGGGACGGTACAAATAATAGAATAGAATCAGCAAATATGCCTCTGTTCTTAACAACCTATACAGGAACAATTAAATTGGGTTTACTCGGAAGTGTAGGATATGAAATGCAGGCTGGAAGTAACCACGACTTCAAAAGTGGTACAGCTACTTTTGGTGGGACGGTTAGTATAACAAAGGGTACTGCCCTTAGGCTAATATCTGTATCAGCAGGTACACCTGTGAATATGGGATTTTTTGATGGCTCAACAGAGAAATGGAGATTGTATAAAGAAACAAATAATCATCTTTATCTATACAATCCAACAACAAGCAAATTTCCTTTCCATATAGATCCCAGCGATAATATGTTCCTTAACGAAGATGCAGGGAATCTTAATGTTGGAATTAATACAGACCAAGGTTATCAATTACACGTACAGGGAACATCTAATAGCTTGGACGTAATAACAGGAGGCTTAAGGGTTACCGATAATAAAGCTACTGGCTACATTGCAGTTAGTGATGGTTCTGGAAACCTTATATGGACTGATCCAAGTGCTTATATCTATACTCTACCTGTAGCATCAGCATCAGTATTAGGTGGTGTTAAAATATCATATGTTGGTACTCCACAAGAAATACCATTAGAAATTGCTGGTACAGATAAAGCATATATTACATTAACTAAAGCTGGTATTGAAGCTGTACTCACAGGAGCAATAACAACACACACTCATGCCGGTGGTGTAACAATTAACAATAATGCAGATAATAGATTAATCACAGGTTCTGGCACAGCTGATACTCTAAACGGAGAATCTACCTTAACTTATAATGGTTCATCATTATTCCTCTTAGATGCAGCTACTAATGCCACTATCCAAGTTCAAAGTAATGAAGCTTCGGTTAATGGAACATCATTCGTTGCAAAACACAGTAGGGCTGGCTCTTACTTACTAAGTGGTGACGCAATAGGCTCTTTTAACATGTATGACAGTCATGGCCATACTGCAGGAATGTCTGCATATGCCACTCAGAACCATGCAAGCAGTGATTACGGGTCTGAATTAAGATTTATGACTACTATCATAGATGAGCAAACTGCATCGCTTAGAGCTACTATAAATGACTCCGGACTAAGTTTAGTTGAAGGTCTAACTGTTAATAGTGGATTGGGTAATTATGATACTCAAATAAGTGGTGACAGTATTGAAAATCTATTCTATGTTGATGCCAGTGCAGATTCAGCAGGTATCAAGATCAGTACACCAAAATCAAGTTGGCATGTTTATAGCAACCAGAGCTGGAAAAGTAGTGTTCTTGTTTCTGAAGAAGAAGAGCCAACACCTGCAATAACAAATACATTAGCAGACGAAACAATAGTCTATTTAGAGCCTGATGCTGGGAAAACAGCATATTACTTACCTTCGCCAGCTTCTGATAGGGTATATTTTATTACAATATTTTCAACAAGAGGAGCAACATTATATCCACAAGGAGGACTCGTTTCTATAAATGGAGGTGCATCTTTAACATTACCTCTAAGTACTTCATGGTTTATTCACATGAAGACAGCAACAAGATGGGTAGCAGTACAAATAAGTTAAATAATGAAAAAAACAAAATAGCCATGTCAGTAGTAGTAGAGTCAATACAAATAATAGGCAGTTCAGCAACAACATTGTTGTTAACCTTCCTTGGATTTAAAGGAAAGTTTAGATTTGATAAGTTCGACACTAAACTTGAAAACCTGGAGATGAAAAATCAAGAAGAGTATGAACAGATCCAACGAACTATAGCCTATGTTAATTCAAGGGATAGTTTAAGCCATGCACTTGCAAAAGTCTGTAATAGTAGTATTTCATATACAGTAGGAGATAATGACCTGAATACCTTTAAAACAATGTTCACTAACTCAATAATTAAGCTTGGTACTTCAACAGTACGTACAGGTTTTAAGCATTTGAATAAAGATATCTTTCATGGATACATGGTTGTAGGTGGTACTGAAATAAAAAAATCATACGCTGAATTGGATGATGTATTTACTGCTTTAGTGGATAATCATATTCAGGAAGCGTCTGAGGTTTACTATACTGGAATCCTTGCATTGATTAACGATGATGTGTTTAACGACAAGTATGACAGGTTTGTTGATGCGACAATTTCTTTCCTAAGAACTGAGCTTATGATTATAACAAAACACTGGTGGAGTTATAAAGCAATGAGTGACCCTATTATTGAAAAGGAGGCAAAAAAATAAATTCTTTATATATTTGCAATTAAATAAACTTAAAATCAAAACGATGGGACTAATTAATTCAAACGGTAACTATGCTATTATCACTAATACTGACAAGCATAGAGTAGATGTTCAGGTTTACAAAGACAAAGCAGAACACGATGCAGGGCTAAATCCTTTCTTCGATACGTTCACTGCTGCATCTTTCCAATGTGGTGAAGACTTGAACACAAAATATAGTACAACTGGGGCCAGTGGTGCAGGTGGTAAAACTGTTGCTGACAATGTAATCTTAGCTGCTGAAGCATGTGTTGCTGAACAGGCTGCTGTTGATGCTGATCGTCACAGAGTAGCAAAGCATGTTGATGGAGCAACCGAATATCTTGCTGGTGATTGGACTGTTTGGGCAGCTGCTGCCTAATGTCCGAACCGGGCAACATAGAGCATCAAAAGACCTTTACTAACGCACAAGTAATAAGGATAGTTATAGCAACCATTCTAATTACTTTTACGCTTACAGGTATCTTCTTTCGTTTTTTAGAGCTTGAGAAAGATATGAAATCTATGCAGACAATTCATGACTTAGAAACTCAAGTTTTGAAAGATAAAATTGATTATGTTAATGAGAGATTATCACGTAAAATAGGAAAAGATGAACCAACTGATTGATTACTTAAAAGAACTTGACTGGTTACTATTAGGGTTTATTGCCCTGTGTGGATTAGCCAATAGGTTATTCGACGAGTTACAAGACCATTCAATGACTAACAGGTGGACAAAGTTCACTTGGTTTCTGAATACTAATGAGGGATGGAAAAGGAAGTGGAAAAAAGGCAGTACAACAATTCCTCGATTTTGGTTATCCTCTACAGCCCTCGTATTTGTCACTGATGGCGAACACCTTTTCCAATTCCTTAAAAATAGAATGATTGAAGTAGCCTTACTGATCATATGCTGGCAGTTTGCTGTTGTATGGATAGTTGGCTCAATACTCATGTCGTTCATTAAAGAGAAGTTCTTAAAAAGAGTACAATGAAACAGTCAATAATAAAAGATGAAAGAGGAAAGACCAGTAGCAAACGAGTTACAGGTCTTTTGCTCATTGTATATGCCTTGGTTGTGACTACACTTGATGGATTTGATTTCTTTGATGTAGATGCCACTATAATCATATCATTACTATCCTTGGCTGCAGCTATGCTAAGTTTAGATTCAGTAACAGATATTTGGAAACAAAACTCAGGAAATAATGGCACGACAACGAACACTCAAGGGGAGCCGGACTAATTACTATTCTCGCACTACTATTGGAAAACTCCATGTAGAAGGACAGTATTTCGGTTTCACATTAGAAGATACCGTAAGACCTTTTGGTATCAAACTCTACGGAGAAACAGCAATACCTGAAAATCCCATCGAGGGTTACAAAATAGGTATTCATTACTCAGCAAGATTCAAAAGAGAAGTTCTTATTATTTATACCGAAGCCGATGGCAAGACACTCAAGTACGGGGGGATCTCCTTTGAGTACACTTACTTTCATGGTATGAATACTCACGAACATACTTTAGGCTGTGTTGGTATAGCTAAGAACCATAATGCAAATACTATTCAAGGCTCATTGGAAAAGGAACTATTTGATAAAGTAGCACCTTGGGTAAGAGCTGGTGATGATGTTCGTTATTTCGTAGAGAACCAACCTCAAGCAGCATGATACAAAAAAATCTATTCCTAATATGCGCCCTAATTGCTATGGGCATATTTGCTTACCTGTATTTCACTAAGGAAACCCTAATTGTAAACACCGGTGATGCTGAGATACTGAAACTAAAAACTGAAATTTCCACTCTTGAAAATGCATACAATCTGGATATTGAAAGATTGCAGGATAGTATTGCCAGGGAAATACATGTAAAGGATTCAATCATAAAACAGAAGAATGTTAACTACTGGTACTTAAAAAAGAAGCATGAAAAAGAACTTGCTGATATTATGGATATGCCTATTGACAGTCTCTATAAGCTATTCTCAAGACTCACTACAGAGTAAGAAATACTTTGTTACAGCAGACCAGCTCAGGGTATCTGTATTCAAGATGGTACGATTTGAGCAGTTAGAAATTGAAGTGGATTCTCTCGTTAAGATTAATGAAGACCTGTCCGTTTTAAACCTTGACTATTTCAACCAGAGCGAGATTGATAAGCGTGCCATTGAGAACCTTAAAAAACGCGTTGTTCACTATAAAGATTACGTGGTCCGGGATAGTATTCAAGATGTGAAAATAAAAAAAGATAATAAAAAGAAAAGAGTAAAGCAGGGTATAGTTGCTGTTTCTGCAGGTATAATTGTTGGACTATTATTGTCTTTGCTTTAAATGAAAATTAAGTACATTTACCAAATATTTATATAAATTAAATTCTCTCTCTAATGAAAAAAATTATTATTAATGCAGATCTCGCTTTCATGCAGACTGCCCTACAGGGTAAAGGAATTAACTCCAAGCCAAAAGCCACACACAGGATCACCGTATCACGTAGACGTAAGCAAATAGATGCTGAATTAAAGCATATTGGCGAAGCTATGGCAGCTGACGACGACTACAAAGAATACATTACCGAACTTAAAGAATTAAAGGATAAGTACTGTGATAAAACCGAATCAGGTAAGCCTGTTGAGGAAGAAGTCGGCACCGGTAAGGAAAAAGTTAAAATCCCTGTTATTACCAAAAAGCTCGATACTTATATGAAAGCAATGCAGAACCTTAAAAAGAAACATAAGGTTGCTATTGATAAGTACGATACTATTAATGAAACCTATGAAGAAAGTTTACTGGAAGTTGCTGATGTGAAACTCGCACCTGTTGTATTGGCTGACTTTGTACAGGAAAAAACAGCCTTCGGTGAACTGTTTGGTTTGTTCCCACTAATTGATGATTTTGAAGATGATAAACTGTTAAAGACCAAGGTTGATATTACTCTTACTGTACGTGAGATAATGGGTCGTGAGAATGTGGTTGGACTATTCAGCCCTCAAACTGTCACACAGCTTAATTCATTCATTAATTGGGATCTTAATCTTATACTTGCTTTTAACTTGAGATCAATACGTTCTCATGGATTTTTGATCAAAAAGGAAAAAGTATATGCCGATTACTTTGATGGTTACGAAAATAAACGTAACAAGCTAATTATTAAGCATTCGAAAAAGAACATTGACGATATGCCAATAGTAAGTGAAAATAGCTATGTCCTTGAAGATGCATCATTATTCAACAAGGAAATGGCTGTACTTGAAAAAGAGTCAAAAGGTATTATAAAAGCCTTTGATAAATTCTTAGACAAGGAAATAATAGTCAAAGCTGTAATGATTCCTGATGTTCTGTTAACAGAGCTTGATAAATTACTTGAAGACGATGAATTCAAGATAAGTATCCAGCAGTCTGACATTCTCGACTATTTTGTAAAAATTTAGTTTAGAACAGAATAATTTCTTTACTTTTGTTTCATATATATATAAAATTTATGAAATGAAAGAAAAAACAATTTGCCTTACATTTATCTGCAAAGACAACGAAGACACTATCAAAAGAATGATTGATAGTTGTCTTCCTCTTGTCGACGAGATCATTGCCTGTGACACCGGATCAAAAGACGACACAGTAAAACTGATCCATAAATTCAAAAAAAACCTCCCCGTAACCACATACTACCACAAATGGAAGAATTTCGGTCATAACCGAACCCTTATGATGCAAGCAGCTGCTAAGTCCAAATGCGATTATATATTAGTAATGGACAGCGACGAAAAGATGATGCATTTAGAATCCTTTGATTTTAAGAATATGGTTGGTGACGTTGTTATGATAAAAACTGTTTCAGGTAGCATGGAATACTATAGAGACAGGATGTTCAAAAATAGCCATGACTGGAAATGGATAGGCTATGCCCACGAGTACCCACATTCAGAAACATTCAAACTAAAGCAGCATGCCAAATCAATACAGCTCGAACTGTATCCTAAACATAACTCAAACCACATTACCCGTAACTACAACCTATTACAGGAAGAGGAAAAAGACGGCCTCGCAACTTCAAGAACATATTTCTACTTAGGACAATCTGCTAAAGACCTCGGCTTACTTAATGAAGCTTTGGAATATTACATGAAGTGTATTGGTCTTGCAATTTGGGATCAGGAAAAGTTCTTTGCATTGTATGACATTGCCAGGATAAATCATCAGCTAAATAAATTCGATATTGCTCAGGAGTATTATCTCAAAGCACATGAAGTATTACCTGAAAGGGCAGAGCCTTTATATAATCTCGCTAAGTGCCTAAGAGAGCAGGAACTATACAATCAAGCACTAATATATTTAAAAGTCGCTTTAGGCATTCCTATTCCATCTGATGGACTATTCCTTGAGTGGGCTGTATATAAGTATTTGATCGAATTTGAAATGTCAATTTGCAGTTACTGGACAGAAGATTATATGAAAGCATTAATCTGTTCTAAAAAGGTAAAAGAAACGATTACAGCTGACAAAATATCTGATCATGGGGTAGAAGTACAAAATCTAAAGAACATATCATATACCCGTCTTAAATTGATTGCTCAGGGAAATTTGGACATACTTATAATAGAGCTTCCTGAAGGATATGACGGACTTGGTGATCATTTGTTATTTTCACACATTCCGGAACTTGCAAAAAAGAAAGGTTTTAAGGAAGTTCTTGTAAGTGACCATAACAAATATAAGACTGCAGGAACTAAAGAAGCAGTATGGGAAACCAATCCTTTTGTTGATGGATTCATTGATGAGAGAGGAACCCACTTTGATGCAGCACAGCTATTCGAAATACTCAACGGTAAACCTATTGTAAATAACATGCCAATGCTTAAACAGATATCAATGGTCTATGATGTGTACGATGATGACTACAATGGTTTGCCAATACTGTATATGGGTGAAAGAAAGTCTGTATTTGACAATGTACAGGAACTTGTTGATTTAGAAATGAAAAAAACAAGAGAGGGTAAAAATAAACACTTGTTTTATGATGGTAACTGGAAGCATTATGCCGGTATTGAACAGAAAGATGTGGATGATTATTTTTTAACAAATTCTGAAATATATGACCTTGAATATCCTGTTAAGTATCAGGCTGAAAATTTAGGAAGTTGTTTAACTGCAAAAGTTCTTGGAATGGATGAATGGGAAACGGGAACACTTGAAACCTACATACTAAGAATACTTGCCTGTCACAGATTCATATGCCTTATGTCAGGTGGAAGTGTTGTATCCGCAGCGATAGGAAAACCATGTGTTGTTATTGATGATAAATCAAGTAGCAAATACTATAAATTTCCACAGATTAATTTTTATTTATCCGATATACCAGATGCTTAAGCAATATGAAAAATTACCCAGCGGCGTTGTCAAACAGAAACGCATACGACAATCAGGATCTTCTCTGGTTGACTACAAGAAAGCCTACAATGATTTAGGACAGATCGTTGAGAATATGTCATATCTTAGACTTGGCTATATTTTAGGTGTTATTAACAAGCCCGGAAGTTTACTCGATGTTGGATACGGCAATGCATCATTCCTTAGAGTAGCAAGTAGTGTTATTACCAGATGTTACGGCTATGACATTAATGACTATCCAGTACCAGATAATGTACAGCGTATTAATAATATGAAAAACTCATACTATGATGTGATAACGTTCTTTGATAGCTTAGAACACTTTACTAACATAGACTTTGTTGGAGATTTAAGATGCAGTTTTATAGTTGTGTCAGTTCCGGAGTGTCACTATCCTGAAAACACAGAATGGTTTATCGGGTGGAAACATAGAAGACCTGACGAACACATATTTCACTTCAGTAGAAAAGCACTACTTAGGTTTATGGCCTCTCATGGATATACTTGTGTAGGTATTGGCAATGTTGAGGATTCTATACGTGGTAATCTCAATGGAGAAACCAATATTTTAACGGGAGTATTTAAGAAGATAAACGTACAGGTATGATCGATATTATAAAATACAAAGGCGATATATATCCTGAATTTCAAACAATAGGATTTGCATCACAATTTGCTATTCCTTATGCAAAGCATGTATGCAAAGGCAAGGGCGTTGACATAGGTTGTGGTAAAGAAGAATGGGCTTTTCCGGGAGCTATGATTGTAGATACTAAGATTAGCTATAATGCAATGGAATTTCCTCATTCGAATTTAGATTATATCTTTTCCTCTCATACGTTGGAACATTTACCTTTATGGGTAGAGGCATTAGATTACTGGACACACAAACTAAAATCAGGTGGTACATTGTTTTTGTACCTGCCCGACTATTCTCAAGAGTATTGGAGACCATGGAATAACAGAAAACACTTCAATATATTTACACCTGAAATAATTGAAGATTACATGGAAGAACATGGGTATCACAAGATATTTCGTTCATGTGTTGATCTTAACAATTCATTTATGATAATGGGAGAGAAGTTATGACAGAACAGTATAACCAAGTATGTGAGTGGCATGGGGATTTAGCAATACATCTGCTATGGTGGCCTGTTGGGTTTGTTGATAAGCATGTTTATGATGGTATTGGCGTTCTTAATTACATGGAAAAAGAAATGAGTAGAATGTCAGGAATACCGAAGGATATGTTTGGCCCTAAGACATCAACCAGTTTATTATTACTTGATATGTCAAAAAAAGTACCCCGACTTGATTAGTCAGGGTACTTAACTTATTTTTGCAGTATGACACAAGATCAATTAGATATCCTTTGCGTAAATACTCAGTCCGATATTGGAGATCAGGCAGTAGTACTGGTAAGGCTCATTAAAAATGTAGACCTAAGCGCACAAGCCTATGCAGCAAATTTCTTTGCCCTGCATGCACACATGAAATCTATTCAACATATGGACATTGATTCAGGAGACCTGACCGATGAACAAATGTTCCTGTGCCAACAAAATATTACATGGTTGGTAAACAATGCCCAGCGTTGGCATTAATCATGTACCTGCATAATCCTTGCCGGGGCGTCAACCAATCTGTTTCGTGATTCAGCCCCATAAATTCTGCGATTCTTTTATTGTTTTCCATATTATATATTTTTATCTATTTATTGTTTTCTTCCACTTTATGCATGGCGTCATTATATATTTCTTCTATTTCCTCCTTCTTTGCGTAAGGACAATCTTCTAAAGCATCTTCTAAAGTAAGGTGCTCATCAGCAAACATCGAACTTAAATCAGATTCCCAACCTATAATATTTTCTATGTATCGCCATTCCCCATAAGAGTACTCCTCATCTTTTACTATTCCGCTTTGATTAAATGTTGTCCTACCTGCGAAATCACATCCAGGTTCTTCATACTCTATACATGCTTCAAGTTCGTACTTTTTACAAATTTCTTCGACAAGTTTAATTGGGGGGGACCAAGCAGAATCACCAATGACTATTAATCCATTATCATTCCATTCAATTTCAAAATCAAACCATTTAGTCCCATACATATAGTAGACACCAAAGTCAGTTCCATACTTTTTTTCAAAGCCTTCGCCTCCATCAAGTTCACCTTTACCTATAACATATTCACTCCACTCCGTAAAGTATTCAGATTTGTCATAAGTTTTTAATTTCTCTTCTAATTTGTTGAGAGCAGTTTTACTGCCATCAAACGATATCCAGTTGTAACAATAATTTGCCATACTATATAGTTTTATTATATTCGTTTTTAATTCTTTTAGTTATTCACTTGTTATCAGTAGTACTTCTCCTTCTGGATATCCACTACTTCCTTTTCTATACTCTTCAACTTCAACAACCCAATAATTAGTCGGATCATCGCTGCCGCTCATGACTGTGTTTACTTCACTATCAGGGTCACAAAACTGTAACTCGTGTATTAATTCTTGTACTGTCATAATGCTTAGTTTAAATTTTTAAGTCTATTTTGTTTAATCAAAATGTGAATACAACCCTTGTAAGAAATTAGGAACAGAGTTGTGTTGTTCAATTCCATCTTCATCGCCTGAATGTTCAACCATAGAGGTGCCACCGACTTTTAGGGTAACTGTTATGGTTTTATCTCTACGAACTATTGAATCTATACCAATAGAGGCATATCCTTCCCAACAGAAAGCATCTTCAATTCTGAGTTCTTCGTCGACTGACTTTATAAACTCTTCATTCACTGTTAATTTTTTCATATCTCTTAATTTATGCAAACTGAATTAATTGGTTGGTCATCTTGTAAGTCATCTGTACTGAAATCATCATTCTCATCCAAATGTCCTTTTGTTGGTGTAAACAGAACTTTGTTGTAGGAGTTTCCTTCATCGTCTGAACTTGAAACAACTTCCATTTCTTTACACTCAGGATTTTTGTTCAGGAAATCATTAAGTGTTGCTACGTAATCTATAAATTTCATTATTCTATGGGTTTAGTAGGCTTAATAGCCTGTAAGTAATCATCATAACCTATTCGTATTCCATCGTACTTTATAAAGCTACATCTTCCAATGTGAGCCCAATAAATAGAGTCTTTCCAATGCTGATATTTTACTAATTCTGTAATACTATCAGTTAGGATTGTGTTCTTTGATTGCTCGTCATGTACCTGTCTTACAGATACAACACATACAGCAACCAATAATGCAATTATTACTACCGATACTTTCATAAATAATAAGTGTTAGTTAAAAACAAAAAGCCCCATAACTTTCGTTATGAGGCTCACAGATGAAATATTCCCTATTATTTAATAGGCTCTTTTTGTTCAGGCAATGGATTGCTGAACAGTATGTTTTGGTTTACTCCAAGTATATCCTGCCAATGAATTATGGCAAAGATAGTTTGTTCTTCTCCAAATTTTATAGGTTCCCAGTTAGGTGACAGCGTTATTTCATCGCCAAGCTGTAGTTCATCCTCTTCTGAAAATTCTGCAATTTGCTTTTCATTCTTAACGTATTCCGGAATAAGGTTTACTTTGTTCATCCTGAGCTGTTCATTAACTTCAGGAGCCATTGCTACAACAAAGTATCTGTTACCGGCATCAGGATTTTCAGTTGCACGGTTGTCCATATTCTTTTCTATGGCAAGATCTTTAGGTATGAGTATATCAACGCCTTTAGCCTTAGTATATCTATCATCCCTCATTATATTCAGGACTATACGACCGTTAACAGGTCTTAGTCGTGGTGACTGTAATTTAAAATCATCTTTTTTTTCTGATTCTTCCATTGGTTAAGTTTTAAAATTGATTTCGTATAACTTTCTAATCTTTGGATCGTTCATGGCAATAAATTCTCCAATACGACCGTTGACAAATTTAATAGTATTTGTGAGGTTTTCTTCCTCGATGCTGATATTCTTTATTTGTAGCCATTCCCTTATATGATCTGACAGGTCTTTCCAGTCATATCGTTCAGTAATCAGATCTCGCATACTCTCAAAGAATATCTGTTGTAGCAGGGCCTGTATTTGTGTAAAGTGACCATTGCCAAAGAATCCTTTGTCAGCTGACAATGGTGAGGGGTGTACACCTGTAAGAACAAAGTGTTTAAATGAATCTATTTCACATTCAAGGTTTTTAGCATTGTTTCCCCATAGAACGAATATTACACGTCTGGGATACTTTTCAGAAATTTCATGAATAACCTTGGTAGTAAAGTACTCCCAGCCTTTGTCTTTATGGCTATTACTTGCACCCTCGACAACGGTAAGCACTCTATTCAAAAGCAGTACTCCCTGTTCTGCCCATGGCGTAAGATCATTACTCTTAAATAAATCGTGTTTTCCACCATACAGTTGAGCAGAGATCTCTTTAAATATGTTTCCTAATGATTTGGGTGTCTTAGGTGATTTTGAGCTAAATGACAGCCCATGTGCATCCTTTGAATTTGGATAGGGGTCTTGGCCTATTATGACAACTTTAAGTTTGTCATATGGACATAGCTTAAAAGCATTGAGTACTTCCTCTTTTTTCGGTAGTACTTCTTTGTATTTACGTTCATAATTTACAAACGCTCTAAGGTCAGCCATCTTTGGCTCTTTCAGTATCGGGCTAATTATATGATCCCAGTCTTTCATACGAATAGTCTTTGTCGTGATTCTGTATTATCGAGTTCGTTTCTGAGAAAACTGACACTCTTATTTTTACTGAATACTCTACTGAAAGTATGTATCATTTTCACAGTACACATTAGTTGTGTATATGTTTTACATGATTCTATACATTTCTCTATCTTGTCGAAATGCACATAAATGTTAGGATTTGTCATAAGTTCAGATTTTCAATTGCATTAAGCAACCCTAATTCAAATGTGCCGTCCTTTCTTGTAAATTCTCTGATTTCTCCTACAAGATTATTTGCGATTTCTCCGAATCCTGCTAATTGTTCATCTTTAGCATCACAATCACTTATCATATGATTAGTGCGTTTCTGATATTCTGCTATTCTATATATTTCAATAGCTTGATTCATTGTAACATTTGATGATTTCATCAAATCTTCACATACCATTGTTATCTCTTCAAGATATGGTAATGTCATGAAATTGTTTTTTCTTTGTGATTGATCAAATAGTGTTCCCATCGTTTTTATTTTTAATTTGTAAATTAACTCCGTATTTGTAATGATCAGGTGGTAACGGGTGTATATCCTTTTCTGCTAAGAAATTCAATACATCCTCAATATAAACAGCCATCTGACCAACGCTGTACTGTTTAAGATCATCAACATATCTTAAGATGTTTTCTGATCCATCCGGAAATACAACAACCTTGGTATTTGTTCTCAAATGAGCAACAATAGCCTGGTGTATTTCATCGTATGTCCAACCAGCAAATGCTGTTGATTTCATACATGTACCCTTGATAATACCTCCGAAATAATATGCCCATTGATATTTAGTTACAGGCTCATGCTCAAGCTCAAGAGAAACATCCACACGCTTACCCTCAAGTGACTTTAACTTGCCAGAATATAGTTTCGGATAATCATAAACTATTATACCATTCCTTACAGTTCCTTTATGTAGTACAGTAACATCCATTTCGTTATATTAAAAAGTTAAGGAAGGAAATAACTCCCTCCTTAACTCTAATGACTAAAAATCGTCTTCTGCAATTTCCATGTCTGGATTAGCGTTCGTAGTTGCAGCTGGTGCATCACTCTTTGGCTGTGCTTCTTTTCTTTCAATGGTAGGTTCTGGTTCTGCAGGTGCTCCTGCAGGTGGTCTTTTATCATCAGTTCTTTTGTAAAAGTCTCCTGACGGTACTCCTCCACTTTGTTTCAAAGAAGGATCTCCAATTATTGCAGGTGGTGTATCTCCATCGGAAAAGAACTTCTTAGCAAGAAAGCTATATTCTTTACCTGTAGGTTTGCCATTCCAATAATGTACATCAAGACCAACGATTCCCCAACATTTAGCTTTTGCAAGCTGTTCTTTAGAAACTTCACCTTCAGGAAAGCCTAATGCTTTCTTCATATTGGTTAACAGGAATTCGCTTTTACAACGAATATTGTCATCTTTCCTGCCAGGATCTCCAATTGGTAGAGTTGAGTAATAGAATCCGCCGTTTATGGTTTCTTTATTGACATTAATAAATGTTATATCCAATCCGGGGTTTCCATTTTTATCCTTTAATTCTTTTCCACTCTTATCCACAAAGGGTTTAATAGATAAGATTTTCATTCTGTGCAATCCGGGGCTCATTATGCCTCCAGTTGACTTTTCAGTTGCTGGTAATCCACTCATAAGTGTAAGTATTAGTATTAGTTATAAAATTCTTCAAATTTAGCAAAAACCTCAACCAAATCATTAGGAATGAATTGATCATCAAACATTCCAAGAGGTGATTTAGCCTGTGTGCCATTTCCTTTTTGTGTACGGAAAACATATTTGTTTCCTTGATCAGATTCCTGAACTTCTGCCCAGAATACTGTTGTGAATAATCCTTCAGGAGTAATTGCCTCTCTGGTAAACTGTCCTGATGGTATTTTAAATTCACGAGTAGGAGTTGTATCATTAGTACTCTTACTTTGAGTAACATCTTCATGTGACATGATAACAACGATGAAGTCATTACGCAGTTTCTTAATGGTATCAACGAGATCTTTAAACTCTTTTGCAAACTTCTTATATTTGCTCCAGTTGTCATCCTCAAGCACGTCAAGAACACTTCTCAGCATTGCGTAAGTAAATGTATCAATGATGACATAATCAATCGGACGTGCCTTTATTTGGTTTTCAGGCATATTGTGGATATCGATCAGAATCTTTTTTATTTCAGGAATGTAATCTTCCGGAATATAATTAGACTTCAATGAATACTTAGAAGTTCCTTCTTTAACTTCCTTTTTGTAAAGAGTTCTGAAATTCTTTGCAAATCCACGAAAAGGTAGTTCCTTGTCTTCAGGTACAATCCATATGCCCCTTTCGGGATCAAGGTTTCTCCCGCTTGTTGTTTTGCCACTACCCGAAGGTGCAACAACTAAAATTGCTCTCGCCATCTTTTATGATTTTAATTAAAATATTTAGTAAAAAAATAATCACTTCAATTTCATTTTGTATTTCTCTATTAAGTTTTTGTATGCATTTTTATTCTCAAACTTGCGCCTGATCTTATACCTTAGCTTTTCGTTATACACTTTTTTGTGGAAATAGAATTTCCCAAATCCATATATACTTATTTCTATGCCCAACTTAATGAAGTATTTAATCCCATACTTTCCAAAGAATGCATCTACATACTGCTTTACCTTTACTGGTGGTAAATTCATATCAGATGCTATTCTCTGGATAGCCTTGAAATTACTTGTAGGTTCTTTAGAATAGTGTGATATCCTCTGATTCCTGAAAACTTTCTTTTTGTTCATTTTTCGCAATTAATATTGGATCGGTTTCATTGTAATTCAAGAAGTGATGATCACGACCTCTGAAACGTAATAATACTGGATATTCCTTTCTTGTCTTAACTCCAATTAGCTTAGGTGTTTTAACTTTCTGGACATGAACTTCACTTATAACTTCCTCTTTATTTTCATCTTTCAAATGAACACAAAGGATCTCATAAAACTTCTTATTCCATACTGCACCACCAGTAATCTGAAACACTGATGGAGCTGATGGATTCTTTCTATCCTCACCTTGAGGTGTTGGGGGATGCACTACAATAACTTTAATGATATTGTGAGTAGTACAGAATCTCTGTTCGGCTGATAATTCATTTTCAAGATACTGATCTAATGAGCCAGTATATCTATGATTTAATGCGTTCCAAGGGTCTGTAACAAAACCTATAATACCACGTTGACGTATCATTCTCCTTGCTACCTGACGTAATTCTTCAGGTGTATATCCCTCTTCACGATCAATAAATTCGAAATGCTCAGATATAAACTTCTTAGCAATAGCCATGTCCTTTTCAGTAGCACGCCCATTAACATCTAAATCTATGGTGTTACCAATATAAATTTCAATGAATATTATGTAAGCATCTTCTACGGGATAGTTCTCTGGTAGGTAACATCCGAATTTATAACCATATTTTATAGCGGCTAATATTAACAGATTAAACATGAATGTACTCTTACCCATATTACCATAACCATTGAATCCTACTAAGTGGCCAGTCTTCCATCGGAAATGAGCCTCAAGATCTCTTACACCTGTAGGCTTACCCTTTTTCAATCCATAAGTATATTGTTCATTGATTTTATCGCTAACATCATCAATAGTAACTACATCATCCAAAGGAAAGCTTTCAGCTCTGTCAAATGCTTCCTGTAATGCTTCAGGACCGATATGCCAAAGCACATCATTACCATCATTGCAGACAATCATTTTACCCTTCTTATCTTCATAAGTGTAATTATGGAACTTGATTATCCTGCATTTGTCATAGCCAAAACGTCTGCCTATTTCATTACGCAGTTTAATGCCAGCGCCATCATTGTCAGTTGCAATGTAAATGATCTCAACCTCTTCAAAATACTGATATGTATGATCAAAGTAGGATAGTGCTAAGTGATTACCTGAGTCAACTTTACCAGTCTTTACATAATACTCATTTTCCTCAACAGATATTGACGATCCATTAGGAACACTGCAGGAATGTACTATTCCTATTTCATGGAATGATAGTGTGTCAATTTCTCCTTCAGTAATAACACAATAGTTCTTGTTATTGCGTACCCAGTCAATACCCCATGGTATAAGTTTACTACCTTTCTCAATCTTAAAATTCTTCTGACCATCACGATATTTAATCATGGTTAGCCAGCCATTTTCACGATACGAGAATGCTATACAGGGCTTCTCTACAAATGTATTGTTATGCTTTTGCCTGATAGATACTGTGGCATTACGAACTTCTCTTGAATCAAGCGTTTGGTTACTGATACCACGCTTATTAAAGTATTCACGTTGCTTGTCAGTAAGGTCTTGTAAGTGTTTTTTCTCGATTATAGGTTTGTTCTTAACCCAGTCTTTAGGAGTAAGTCCACCAGTATGACCACAATGCTGACAATACCACGTTCCTTTAACAACGTTTACAGCAAGTTTCTTCTGACCTTTCTTCTTACGGTGAGGTTCACACTTAGGACATATAACATACGCTTCGTCCTGTTCGTTTACTTTTGCCTCTACAACTCCTACAATACTAAATTCCTGATAATTATTTGCGAATTCTGTCATTGGTTATTCAAATTTCTTGTCAACATCATCTCTACTGGTAATAGTGTTGGCACTTTCTTGTTGCTTGTCGCCACCACTTTCTTTTACAATCGCCTCTTCTAAGTATTCCGTCCAGTTTTCGGAAAACCGTTGTGTTTCAAGATTAAGAAAAGTCGTTATATTCATTATGCTCCTGAAACCGGTACTTGGATGGTTCAGGTATTTAAAGTAAGCCTCTTTCTGATCATTTATGTACTGTGATCCTACTCTGGCCACCACTTTATTATAGAGTTCTTTTCCAGCTTTTTTACTGCCATGCCATTTCCTGTCACCACGTTTTTGCCAAAAGAATTCATAGTCATCGTCAAGCTCTATTTTGTGAGCTTTCTGATATCGCTTGCTAACAAAGAATTTATCTTCTCCATCAACAACTTTAACCTCGTACAGTCCTTTACTTTTAAGACTGCTGAGTATGGGTCTTACTTCATCAACTTTCATTGCAATCCACCTCAAAAGCCTACCTTCAGTAAACTCTTTATTCTGAATGGATAATCTGTGAATTAAGTCAATGACAACATATTCATCATTAGACAATTTTAGTCGGTGTCTAACCTTATGATTTATCACGGATTTACCATGTATGCCTCTTGTTGTGGAGAGGAACTTTTCAAACATATTACCTGTAGTCATTGTTATGAGATTAGGGATAAAAATAATGATATTCGTTACTCTGCATTCTGACTAACAATCTTCTTAGCCTCGTAGTACTGACCAGCTGTGATATTACCTTTCAGATCATAATTCCATTTTCTGAGGTCTCTAAGCTGCCATGGCTTTGCAGGTAGGTTACTAATGAATTCACTTGCCTGACCTTTAGTATAAGTTATGTCGTCAGTCCATATTCCTTCATTTTTGAGCCAACCTAATTGTTTTTCAGTTGCAGGTTCGTTGAGTCTTCCAACGTGCCTTATACTGCGTTTCTTTGGTAGATTGAACAGATCAAATCTACCTGTCTCTTGAGTTAACCGTTTAATTCTGGCTTCTCTTACTACGCGAATCTTTTCAATGTAAATATCTCTTTGTTCTTCAGAAATAAGCACACGCTCTTCCATAGGAACATCTTTTTCGATAGTCCAGTGATTTACTAAGCGATGCTGTCCAAAGTTGTCAACGAAGTCAACGATAGTACAATCAGCACGACCAAATATAGATTTATATAGTTCTGATTTCAAACGAGTACCACGACCTATCATTTGCATATATAATGCAAGTGATTCTGTTGGCCTTGCCATAAGGATAATACCTACATCACTGTAATCAAATCCTTCAGTCAGGATATTAACATTAGTGAGTACTTTAATGTCGCCGTTCTTAAACTTACGAACTAAAGCTTTACGTTCATCAGGATCTGTCTTACTGGTTATACATTCGCAACTAATACCATGGTTATGCTTAAATACATCTCGTACATTTTCAGCATGCTTGATATTAGCACAGAATACTATTCCCTGCCTGTCAGCACCATATTGCTTATACTTTGTAACAATAAGGTTATTACGAACAGAGATATCTACCTTGGTGGACAGTTCCTTTATGTTAAAGTCTCCCATTGACCTTTTCACTCCTGCAATATCAACATCGGTCTTTACTCTATATGCTTCAAGTGCACATAGCCAGCCCTCGTTGATTCCTTGCTGAATAGTATATTCAAATGATATTTTCTCAAACAGATCAGTAAAGTTCAATCCGTCTAATCTTATTGGAGTAGCAGTAAAACCATATCTGTGTTTAACTTCAAAATACTCAACTGATTCTTTGTATGTTGGCGCAAGATAATGGTGCACTTCATCAATCAATATACAGTCGAAATGTTTTGGTTTTATTTTATCCAGGCGATTGTATATGGTCTGAACAGATGCTATTACTATTTTACGATCTATTTCAAATCGTGGGCCTTTCACAATGCCAACTTCCATAGGATACATCTGTGCGAAATCAATGTATGCCTGTTCTATTAGTTCCTCTCTATGACAAAGGAATAGAATCTTTTTGTATGACTGAGATATACCCACTGAGAGTATTCTCTTGCCTGTACCGGTTGCCATAACAATAAGATGGTTTACTATACCATTACCTATCTCTTTGGCTACAGACTCAAACATCCTATCCTGATAGGGTCTCCATGTTATATTCATGTTGTTTTGATTAAAATTTGATTGACAAAGGTAGCCTTTTTATTTCACATAACGGTTAATTAAATGAAATAAAAAGGCTGAGTATTTATACACTCATGGCTGTTATCGGTTGACTCTTTTCAAGGTCAATGAAATATCCATGATGTTTAATTTGGTGATCTTTGACAAGTTGCCATATGATCTTTGCAGCATAAGTTGCTACAATAGAATTAATGAAAGGGTCTTGTCTTTTCAAGGCTTCGAATGTACTACAGCTTGCTTCTTTATCTTCAGATTCAGATGCTTTATTCAGGTCATTACTGCTGAACACATCAAATATCCCGCGCAGTCTTTTCTTATAACCTTTGCCGGGCTGTTTAATATCTGCAGTAGTTCCACAAATTACCTGACCTTTATCGTATGAGTTACCACAATCAATGTGATAGTATATCTGATCAGAATTATGATATCCATGCCTATATGTACTCGGACCTTTAATGATATGATCCATTTCAAATCTTGCTGACACATTATCAACACAGCACACATTGAAGTTAGACGCCTTATACACTATATGATCAAAATCATCACTGTACTTCATGTATCTGTCAATAGCAGACCAGTTAAATCCAAAGTTCCTGTTTATGCGCTCGATGGTTGTACTTGCCTTTTGCTTTCCAATATCTTCCACATAATACAGCTGTCTACCAACATTAGAATCAGAAACTATATCACCATCAATGACTGTAACATGTAGTCCTACATGATCAAGTTTTCTAAGCATGATGTTCATTCTGACAAGTTCAGAAATTAGCCTGGTACCGGTTCCTCCACATCCTACGATTGTAATAGAAATTACTTCGTCAGGATTCGTGATCTTTGCAGGAGCAAAGTGTGTATAAGTCTTTTTCATATTAAATCTCCTATCGTTTTATCGTGAGGAATTATTGGCAACAGCCTTATTTCTTTCTTTTTGATATACATATTCCAAGCGTCTACAAATGTCTTAGGCTTGAATGATTTCTTATACATATCCATTTGCTTATTCATGTGCGTAAATGGACTCTTGAAGAATATCTGTTCCCAATGAATCAGGAACTCAGCAATAGACTTACATTCATAAAGAGTCATGATATTCTGTGACCCTAAACAAACATTATCTTTGTAATCAACATTCATAAATGGAGTAGGATACAGAATAGTATCCATTCCTTCATTTTCCTTTGCGAAATATACATTCAGGTCTCTCTCGCTGGCATGAAATACCATCGCGGGTATCATTATATCATATCTGCCCTGCTTAATAGTTCCGTATCTATTAACTATTACTGTACGAATACATTTCTCAACGTACCATATGGCATTGTCATAGCTTTTTAGATTAAAGTAAATCAAGCCTTTTGGAATCTGATTATAAGTAACAGCACTATTCTTTATTAGCACCTCGTCTTTCTGTATGAGAATGGTTAACATGTTCTGAAGTATCTTAGCCTCAAATGGCCTGAATGAATTATCATTCTCACCTTTCATTTCAGCATAACAAACAGTATTGGCACCATTCTCATAGAAACGCATTTCTGTTTTGAGTGACATTTTACCAACGGGAATGTCTACGATTTTCTTTTTTTCCATGTTTCTTGTTTATGAAATTATTAACCATTTTACCATTTACAAATTCATTTGCATCTAAGAACCTGTTTGCTATGTATGCTATTCCGCCATTCCTCCAAATTGGTTTGCAATCTGTTTTCTTTCCGGGCTTATGCAATACAGACCTCATGAACGGATATACATATACATTCTTAGAATTCTTAATACCATGCCAATCATGCATTGTTAATCCACCTTTTGTACATGACCAAACAAATTTAATCCTGTGCTGATTATCTGCAAGTTTCATATTCTCAGCATTACAAAAATCAAGTATTACATCATCAACATTGTACTTAGATAATTTGAATGAATCTCTATTAAATATGCTGTATAATTTCTTCTGCAGCTTTCGTACTGTTCCAAACTTCCTTTCTTTCTTAAAGTATGCAGTTATTGATGATTTCCTCATAGTAGCGCCTTTATTGAGTAATTTGATAGCACGACTAAGTTCCGGAGTTTCTTCACGACCTTGCATATATTCCTTGAAATAAGGATCATTTGCAGGACAGTATAGTTCAAAGTTTTTAGACATCCATCCAATTGCTTTGAACATATCGTCAACAAATTCAGGATCTCTTTCCTTTATGCTGTAGATTATATCCAATGGTATTGTCGATGCTAATTCAAGCCATGTAAAACAATCTGTTATCATTACAGCAAGTCGTACATCATATGATTTTTCACAGTAATACTGTACAAATTCATATGTATAACTGAACGTATCCAATGGAACGTAAAAGTTATGCCTGATCTTTATATCACAAGCATCCCTTGTCATCTTAATTATTCGATGTGATTTGAATCCTTTATTGAAATACTTAATAATTGTATCGAATACATCCAACCAAGACCTACTACTTGAAAATTCAGTTATAATAGGCAGTTTAGGATTGAGTCTGCAATACAGGTTATAAGCATCCTTAATAAGAACTTGTGGGGCTATCTGGAGTAATTCTTTATTATTGCCAACATCAAGCATCCCCGGCTTTGCGTTTGTACCCATTAGGGCCATTATGTTATTTATGCTCATGGTAGTTCCTGTTTAAGTTCAGCTATTGGAAGTATTCTCTTTTCCTTCATAACCTGATCAGTAGTGTGTCTGTCGTGGTATTTCAAATGATTGGTCTCTTTAATGATCAATGATATTTTTATACCACTTTCCTTAATAGAAAAAGGCAGGTCAATCAACCTGCCTTCTGTCTGTTTAAAATACTCTTCGATTTTCATTACCCTTTAGGTTTAAATGATAATGTAAATACGTATTCAGCTTTTCCTGTCTTGTATTCAGGGCCTTTTATGGTCGCTGTTGCAAGTTCCGGAAACTGATTAGCATAGAAGCTCTGGACTTCTTTCGGAGACATGTTCGGATTTGGATCCGTTAAGTCTTTCTTTTCAAACTTGAAAACTCGAGGTATAGTCTTAGTCGCCATAGTCGTAGTTTAAAAGTCATCTTCAATATCATTATTCATACCAGCAAATGCATCACCTTTTTCTTCAGGTTCAACTGCTTTTGGTTCAACAACCTTTTCAGCTGCTTTTTCAAGTGGAGCTTTTGGTTTTTCTTTAACCTCTTCTTCAACCTGTTTGAACATATCACCAGTTTCACCTGTTGGAGCAACCTTTTCCTTAACTTCTTCCACTGCTTTCACATCAGTCTTAGTTTCAGTAGTTTTAGTTTCAGTAGTCTTTGGAACAGGTTTCTTTCGTGGTGTGGTAGTCTTTGTGCCAGTAGCTTTCTTTTGCTTCTCGTCTGCAACTCTTTTGATTTGCTTATCGAAAAACTCTACATTGTCAGTCATTTCAACAACTTTATTCAATGATGGTTTTAAAGCATCATAGAAGTTATCTTCTAACTGTTCGGGAGTGCCTGATATTACTAAATTAGGCATGTGAGTATCTTTGTCCTTTGACTTAAAGAATATAGCCATAGTGACAATTCCATTCTTACTTGAGAATATGATATTCATATCCAACTTCTCACAATAGTCGGATATGAATTCAAAAAACGTAGGTATATTTTCCATTACGGTAGTCCTTGTTCGTTAGTTTCACCAGATTTATCTTTATCCTCTTCTTCAAGAGTATTTGGAGTAGGCTCATCTTCCATGATGTCCTTAGCATTTTCAGCATCTTCTTTTTCAAGATCAATAACTTCAATTATTTCGCCCAGGCGATATCTGTCAGTAAAGAATTTACCGGTTGCAGCAGATTGAATTATTCTTGCTTCTAATCTGTTACTGGAAGAGGTTACAGCTGTTATGTGATTAAAGAAATCCCACAACGGTACGAGGTTGTCACCTTTGTCATCATAAGAAAGCATATTTGCAGCAAGTTTGGAACATTCGCTTATGTTCAATGGTACTTCAAGAGTACTGTCAATATAAGCACCTTTAACCGCAAGTGATAGTAAGCTACCAAGGATGCTGTTTCTCTCTGTTATAGCAGGTACGCGCATCATAATAAGCCTATTAATGAATGCACCCTGTTCTTGCCAAAACTCTTTGATATTATCAATACGCTTTTCAATCAATTCAAGAATGTGACTGAAATCCATACCGTCTTTACCATAATTTCTGAAGATGTGATTAGCACCCATTATAGTGAAGTTTGAGCATATTGTAACACGAGCACCAACACCAAAGATAAAACCCTTTTCATTCTGAGTAATACCAATAACAAGACCAATCTCATCATTAGTAAACTCACCAAGTACTCTTATCGAGCATATCATTTCACGAATGATAGTAACGGTTGTGTCATTAACCTCAACAAGATCTTTAGATTCTGGATTGTCCTTGAGGGCTCTTTTGTTCATTCGATCAACTTGCTTCTGTGTTCCTGGAATTGTTCCTTTTTCGGTTATGAATAAATCACACACCTCGAAAGGTATTTTCCTTGAGTCAAGCATATCAGTTATTTCAGCGATAACATCATAATGCGACATTGGAAATTTCTTTTCATTTTGGTTACGATAGTCCGCAGACTTCTCCAAAGTCTCAAGATCAATTTCCATTACTTTTTGGCCTTCACCAAAGACAATTTGTTTTTGCATTTTTATAAAGATTAGTTAAAAATATTAAGAAGAAAAATAATCAATTTGGAAGTATTGGGAAGAGGTTTGCCATGTCACTCATGGATACGTTGGGGGCTGTTTCAACCTTGCGTATGAACGCTCTCACGTTGTCTATAACCTCATTTATGTTCGGGAATGCATGAAGGGTAGCAATGGATCGTATATAGCTTACAATAGCTTTCTCGTCATCGGTTGTTATAGCCATAAATGTATTGTCTGGCATTCTAAATAGTAGGTGAATGATATCACCACTTGATATTAATAATGAATTCACCACACCTGTATCCTTAGAAATGTTATTAAACCACTTCATGGTTTCATCATTGCGTACATTCTTACGAATCCACTCTTCGATATCTTGTGTATTAAATGTAGTAAAAAACATATTACAGAATTATTGGGTAAAATTAACATTAATTATTAGATTAAATAATGAAGTCACAGCCTGTGAATCTATATTACAAATAAAACCCCAAACTGGGTAGATAGCTTGGGGCTTTTTATGTTTATCTGTCAATCAGATATTCGGGAATCATATGGCTCGAACACTTGCCTTGTTAAAGGACTTTCAGGATCTAATTGACATTGTAAAAATTTGATAGGTCAGTTTCAAATGAAAGACCGATCGCCTCTCTTTCTTGCTTATAGATATCAGTACCGGTTTTAGTGGCTGATGGGGTCTCAGAGTAGTAGATCTTTTTAGTTGCCTCAAACTCATTCGATGTGTAATAAACTTTGACATCTGCTTCGAGCATAAACGTGGTAAAGTACCAACTGTTCTCATTTTCCTGGGCAGTGAACTTAGAGTCCGTTATAGTTATAATGTCATCAGCTGTAAATTCGCTGTCAACAACATAGACAATTTCATCTGCCTCGCTCTTCGCATCGGTGATATAGATCACGTCCGCGGCAACTGATAAGCTAAACATTAGCGCAATCAGGAATAAATAAACCGTTTTCATAAGCATTGATTTTAATTAGTAATAAAGTGATACAAATATAATATAATTGAGATATTTACAATAGCTTATATCAGACCATTGTAAAGTATAACACTTGGATGACCATGTTCACAATGACCATCTGGTTCTGTTACGCAGCCCTGAGAACAGCAAGCATCAACTATACTGTCCAAAAGAAGTGAGGGATTATCCATATAAGAACTTAACCCTATTGGCTGGAAATAGGACTTGTATCGTTTCTGTTTAGCCTCTTCCATTTTGAGGATCTTACTGGCACGAGATTGAAGTTTCTTTTCGACATTATCAGGGAGCATTACTACACCCCCTGCTCTTTCAATATCGTCAATCTTTTCTTTTAGCCTATCAATTTCACCTGTTTTCATATCAGGTATGTATTGACCAGCCTTTGCTGTGTTCATGATAAATAATGCCACCATTCATTTTATGCCCTTCTCTTTCAATAGCAAATGACATTGACATATGAGCAAAGTCTGTACCTATTACTACATCATAGCCTTCAGATAAGTATCTGTACAGTCTTGACATTGTTAACCAGAATTCATCAGTTAAGTTGTTCGTATCAGCAAAGTCAATGATTTCCTTGAGTCTGCCATTGGTGTAATCTGTAATCGTTTTTTCTTTTTCCATGATTTAATTGTTTATGAATTATCGCCAGCAAATTGAGCTGCAAATTTACCATGAAATATCTTCCAGTCTTCGTCTAAGCCATATCTACAGAACCTTGTTATTCGTTTAGGTCTGTTCTTTTGAGTATCATTATCAAACCAGTCATCCATAATGGCATAACCAAGTTTCTTATCATCAAAGTTTGGTACATCAAACATTCTTAAGTTGAAGTTCTTTCCATCACATACCTGTCTTGTTTCGGAGATCTTTATACAGTAATGAAGCATCCCTTGAGTCCACTCGTCCAGTGGTACTTCTTTAAGTCCTTCCGGAGTTTTATTATAGTCGTTCATAGCTATGCTTTTTTAGTGAATTAATCCTTCATCTGCAAATGAATAATATTTATAATTCTCTGATGAGAGTATTATATGGTCAAGCAACCTAATGCTAAAATAGTTTAATGCTTTCTTAATATTATTAGTTATTCTTATGTCTTGATCACTGGGTTTCATTCTTCCCGATGGATGGTTATGACATAGTATAACTGCTACACATAATGATTCAATAGCATATTTAGTTATTAATCTTTCATCAACGACTGTGCCCATGAGACCTCCTTGACTTATCTTAACCCAACCAATAGTATTGTTAGCACTGTTAAGGAATACGGTAAAGAAACTCTCATAGATAGCAATATCATCATGATAGAACTGCCTTGCATATTCATCAATATCTCCTGACTTAGTAATTTTTACTTTTTTAATATTTGTTGGTTCTTTAACTAATCTGTACTGTGGTGTATTTGATTTATAAGTTTTCATAATAAATAGTTTAGTTAATAAAAAAAATAAGTAGAGCGTTAGCCCTACTTAGTGTCATCAATGTTAAAGAATTCAATTTCTTTGGTATGTCTTGTAATCTTTTTGTATTCCAAAGCATTGAAATTGTTCTTGTTAATTTTGTCGGCAATAAGAGTAATCCCTTTTGCCATTTCGAAACTCATTTCTCCGCGCCTTACATCAAGTAAAGCACCCGTAAGCATCTTGGTTAGATTCTCTGATGAGTCTGCCTTAATCTTTGTTAAATCTCTTTCCATGTTCATGATTGCATAGTTTTAAGTTCACGTTTTATAAGTATTGTTAATCTTTTCTGTTCAATTAATTCTTTAGGAATATCTAAAGATTCCAATCCATTATTATATCTTTTAATACTTTTTATGATATAATGATCAGGTAATTCTTTGGTTCGTTTATCATCTTTCTTTTTATTCCTAACTTTCCATTTTTGAGGATTGGTCTTTCGGTCATTTCTTAATCTCTCATTTATACTATCCCTATTGTTCTTTTCATATTTACGTCTTATTTCAACAATCTTTTCAGGATACTTTTTATAATATTTATCTCGTCTTATTTTATCGTTTTCCTTTATCATTAAGTCAGCTTTTTCAGGATCTGATTTTCTAAGCTCCATTATAATAACTTTTCTTTTATATGTACTGTCAGTTTTCATTCTTTCTTTTCTGTATTCCTTTTGTTTCTTTGCATTTCGGACTCTATTTGCTTTAGCTATACATTTTTTACAAGCATAAGTAAAATAGACTCTATCATATCCTTTGCATTTAACTGGTTTGAAGTTTTTCTTAGTTAATGGCAATTCATCACCACATTGCTTACATATTCTGGTTTCCATAATAAATAGTTTAGTTAATAAAAAAAATAATCTCAAAAGAAAAAAGCCTGGCTAATTGCCAAGCTTAGTTTTAATTTCCATAACATACTTCTTCGGTTTCTCTCCTGGTCGGAGTCGTTCCAAGTTAATTCCTTGCATCGTCATAATACTGTCATGATAGTGCATAGCCTCAATTACTTTCATGTTGGCTGAGTTATTACTATCAGAAATGATCTGAGTATATAACTGCAAGTATTTCATTGCCTGCTCTTCGGTAATTAACTCACCTTTTACCCGGTTACATGAGAACATGCCATGATCAGAACTACCAAAGAATCTACAAATAAATGGTCTGTTCTCATACTGTGAACAGCCCTCATCAGTCATGAATTCACATTCATATTTGTCATTCCAGTTGGTGTACAGTCTACCTTCAGGTAAACCCATTGCTTTAGCCTCACTCGGAAGCATATAAACAGGACTGCAACACACGTTACAGTCCTTCTGACATTCAACGTCAGGTAAGCATTTGTTAAGCTTTTTTAAGTTCATCTTCTTTTAGTTCTTTAATCCAACGCTTGAGCCTTTGGATACGTGCAATTAAATTTGTTATTTGAAGTCTTACATCAACAGTTTTCTTGAGTTTCTTAAGCTCTGTAAGCCTTGCAGGTAATGGTACAAGTTTCTGTTCAATGAATGCTATGTCTGCTTTACTCATGTGCTGACTCCTTTCTGATTATCCATGCATGTGCAGTTTTAATACGTCCGCGAATGTAGTTAATTCTTGACTTAACATCACTGGTGCGTTTGAGTGGCAGTAATCTTTGCAACTCTGTTTTCTTACTTTTCAGTAATCTTTTAACAATTTTGATTTCACTCATAATTTCATATTTAGAGGTTAAAAAGGAAGCTACCCTTCAAAAGATCAACAGCGAGATCAACCGAAGCTAACCTGTCAGGGATTTGACATTGGGCTAATACGGGTCGTTTTATCCCGTAAATTTCATGAAGGCATCATTGATCTTTACAGCTCCCTTTGTAATAATTATCAACAAGAATAAAAATAATCATTGCTTACAACCAAGAGAATAGCAAGCCTTTTGTACTTACTGCTACCATAAGGTTGGGGCCTGCTATCTCTCAATCAAAGTATTATGAGCCGATCCAAAATGTTACCAAAAAACGGCACGCACAGCTTCACAGACAATGCGATACTTTAATTTATTCACTAAACTAATCTTGTATTGTTCTTCCTATTGAATTCGCTCAATGATATGTAAGTTCTATCGAAATCATCTTCCTCTTTACAAAATTCAGCCAGTTCTTTCTCTTTGTTATCAATCTTATCAGTTATCATTGTAGGTATATCTTTCGTGTATTCTATATACGATATGGCTGTGTTGTTAATGGTACGAGCATATCGTTTAGTTACAGTTACCAGCTTTCTTGAAAAGATATTGATAAACCTATTCTTTTGATTGGGGTCTTCAAATAACATGGTCGTAAATATTGGTTAAAAATAGAAATAATCATTTTATGATAACCGATAATATCATGCATTCGTTTTTATTCTTAGGAAATTCAAGCTTCTTAATATGGCTGTAACCTCCTTTGTACTGCATATGCTTGAACATTTTGAGCTTCATCTTGAATATTTCTGTTCCCCAGCCTTTGGTATCAACAATCATGTTGTGGTCCGGGAGATAGAAGTCAGCTACCCATTTAATGGCTCGGATGGTCTTACCGTCTCGCTTAAATGAAGGCTGAAGTGTAATTACATACTGTAGCTCCATTTTGATGTTTTTAGCCTTAAATAGCTTATACATGTATGCCTCAAGCTTTGAATCAAACTTGATCTTATTAACCTCGACTTTGGTTGCATTTCTTACTCTGGCATTACCTTTCTTCATCTTATTTGGATTGAATTTAACTGGTTCCAATGGTGTAGGATCTACGTTGATCTTCAAATTCGATTTAGGGCCATAGTCGAGCATGGGGCTCTCCTTAGACACTAACCTGCCTTTAATGATTACGATGCGACCATCAGCAATCATTTCCTGTAGTTCTTGACCTGTCATCTTATTCTTCATTAGTGAACATATCTGTTTGTCCTGATAACTCTTTATCAACCTTTGCTTCTAATTCCTTAGCTATTGGAAGAATGATAAATTTATCTCTTGTCCTGAAATACTCTTTCTGAGCATCACGCATAGCTTTTACAAGCTTCTTAAATTGTTCGTCTTTCATAACATTATGTGGTATAGTGCGAACATTACAACAAAACAAAGCAGCATGAAATACATCAGTGCTGAAAACATTTTGTCAAGGAAGTCGCCTCTAAATAATGCAACATCTCTTACTTCATCAAAAATAATTCTGAATAGTTTCATATTTGGTATTGTTATTAAGTGAGTGTAAAATTAGTTTAAATAATTGAAGTTAGATAGTAAAATAAGTATATTTGCTTCAAATTAAAATACTAAACATGAAACCGTCAACGACACTGCGCTACAAAGAGAAGTATGAATTCAATCCTTTGACCAAATCAAATGAGATATATCTGACTAAGGATACTAAACTTATCAACGTGGATGGTAAGGAAATAGATATTGTACATGATATCCCTGCCATAGATATTTATGAAGCGTTTGTAAAATATATAACAACAGCTCTCAAGCTATCTAACAAAGCCAAAGCTGTGCTTAGGTATATTGTAATGTACAGCAAACTCACTGATGATATAACCGTTATTGATATGGATAAGCTCAAAGAGAATACAGGTTATAACTCTCTTGGGCCAATATATGCAGGATTTAATGAGCTTATCGAAGCACAGCTACTAGCAAGGACTAAGTACGATGATCAGTTCTTTATCAATCCTAACTTCATTTATGACAAGGTAAATGTTATTGCATTAAACAATAAATATCTTATCGAGAAATACACTGAAGCACCAGTTCCAAAGAAAAAACAAGATCTACCTGCTGGTTTTGATATTTCCAGCAAGATAGATCCAGGGGAAGACTTTTAAAGGTTAGTGTTCATAACCGGTGTCGTGTACTACCATATCATCACCATATATTTGTTTCAGCTGTTCTGCGCTGGTATCAAAGCATAGATCACAATGGTCGTGGTAAACTTTACGTGCAAGCAATTGTGTCTCACAACGAGGACATTCTTTAAATGAATGTTTCTTGGCTAGCTTCCATAGATATTCAATTAATACCCAGAATAGGAATATGCCAATAACGAGAAGTATCCACCAATACTGATGGAAGTTGTCGATTAAATTAAATGTGTTTTCCATGATTACTCTTCTTTTAACTGTTCATACTGTAATTCGGTCATGGCTACATAGCCAGTGTTCTTACTCATAATGTATATCGCCTACTTTAATCTCTTCAACGATTACGTTCCCTTTGGTGTTTGTCATATTTATTAAGTTTAGTGAATGTCTGCCATAGTTAAGAAAGGGCGACAAAAAACATACCCGCTCGCGCGGGCTATGCTTTATTAGCAATACTAATATGTTTCTTGCTTTACTGCAACTTGTTTCAATACTCTGAAACCAGTTACCTTATCGGAAGTCTTACCGTCAAACTCTTCTGCCTCTATGATAATGTTAAGCTCGCAACTTACTAAGTCACGATAACCACTACCCTCTGGCAAAGCACATGCCTCAAAGAATTGATTAACGATGTTGGCACAACTTGCAGAACGGTCAGTATCCTCAAGACGCATCTTGGTTACTTTGTCTACTGCATATCCCTCACTACCGAGTTCATCATATGACTTACGGTCTTTCTTAGCCAATTCGTCAAAACGAACAAACCCTTTACCGTTAAATCTGCGTACTGCAACGCCTTGCTTATTGTGAAACACAACAGCCATTTGTGGAGTGGCATCCAACCATTCAGGAAGATTCTTCTTCTCAATTGGGTTTTTCAAACCAGACTTACGGTCATCAATGATGTACACTTCATGTACCTTTACTGAATGAGTTCCTACTGGAAGACGACTTACACCTTTGTCGTCAAAATTGTTTTCTGATGGTGCACTAACATGTTTAATAAAATCCATTTTATAAATGTGTTTGTTATTAATAAAAAACTAAAAAGAAAAATAATAAAAGCTGACTACTATAAATGTGGAACAAAATGAAATGACACATAATGTGAATGAGGTACTCGAAAAGAGTGTTGGGGATGTCCTCTCACTTAACCGAGCGTTAACGTGTTATTTATTTTATTAAGAATATTATTATTATTATTATATATATATATATTATACTAAGAAATAGCTGTGCGCACGCACACGCGTACACGCGCACGCGAGGGTTACATTTCTGACATAGTAAACGTGAAGTGGTAAAAACAAAGAGCCACATAATGTGATCCTTTTATTGTTTACTGGTTTTGTCATCCGAGGATTTATTATTTGAACCAGCATCCTCTGTATCTTACAACCAATCTTCTAATTCCTCGATTGCATCATTCAGTTTACTCTTTGCAACACTCTTTTTGTATATGATAATATCTTCTGGTGAGAAACAAAGTAGTGTGTTATCAATTCTTTTACCACGTTCACAAAGCATGAGGTATTCCTCTTTCCATGTGATAGCCTCACGGATATCACTCTTCATGGCACGAGCCTCATCCATTTCTTTGTCCATTACATAGCTAATGTCAGTACCACTGGCTTTAGCATATTCAGCGATCTCTCTGATCTTCTGTGTTTGGATTGCCATAGCGTAAAAGAGGTATTGTAGGTCAAGCTCTGACCAGTACCTCTTAAGTTTGTGACATGCAACCTTTGGTTTTGTTTCATCAAGCTTAACCTGATCATCAATGTTCTTGTCACGTAATTCAATAACATCTGCATAATTCATAAAGCGTATAGTTTAAGTTAAAAAGAAAAATAACTCTTGCGATGATCTGCAAGAGCCACTCAAACTAATTCATACTTAACCATACTGCCATGGGATAACCTGTCTTATTAAGTTTATAATAACAGTACTTGCCCTTTGGACTTTTGTGAACAATGAAACCTTTGTACTCGTGTTCTGTCTGCTCGTGAATCCAAACGGGGTATTCATTGCCACTCTTGGCACTGATGCACTTCACGAAGTTAGCGCCACTCTTAGTTTCGAATACAGGAAACACTGTTCCCTCAACATCTATTGTTTCGCCGATGTCAATGGCGATGTTCAGGTCAGTTTTAAATGGTTGTGCCTCCGAGAAGGTCTGACCGGTACAATTAAATACTCCAATGAGTAATAATCCAACAACTGATATTGCAAGCAGTAAAGCTTTTGCACGATGATTTTTCATGATAATAGTGTTTGTTAATAGTTAAAAAGAAAAATAACTCCCTACTGGGGAGCTATTGGTAAAGGGTTATTCTGAATGTGTTCATAGTGTTCCTGTGCTTGTGCCTCAGCTATAGCCTCAGCATCTGCACGGGTATGACCGTCATCCATTAAGTGTACTATGTACTCTGCATCACTAATGCAATGGTATGTCTCTTCTGTACTCATGGTAGCATATGTATTGGTTAATAAGAAAAATAAGCACGCGTTAGCGTGCCTACTACTACATACGTACACCTACACTCACACCTGTTGTACCTACACCTATGGCCTTGGCTCTGTTGCTGGCCTCAGTAGTAAGTGCATCATGCAAGTAGTACAATTCATTCCAACGTATAGTGTCCTTACCGTGCACCTTATACATTTCCTCTTGTACTTCATTGATCTTGTTGTTTAACTCTTGATAAGTCATCTGCTTAATGTGTCTCATGTCTGTAAGATTAAATTAGTTAATTAAAAAAATAAAAAGTCTTAGCTACACAAAACAAGCCCCCCTACCCCGATCCAAAAAGAAAAGTTGAAAAACCCGTATATGACCCTCTCGAAGTTTTCTAAAATTAAATTTTTTTTGGTTTCACGTTTACGTGCCTTATTATGGATTCGCTTATAAGTTGTATATTTGTAGTGATTATTTTTCTTTTAGAATTTAAAATTTTAATTTATGAAAACGTATATTGATAGTGCTGGCAGTTCTCATCATATTGACGAGAATAATATTTTTGGATTGGCTTATATAAAACCTGTAATGATTATTGTAAATGGTTTGTGTGTAAGTTTTAATGGTAAGGATGCGGCTACTGATGCTTATGAGGAGTTATTGCATACTATGATGGCTAAGGCTCAGAAGGAGAAGGATAGGCTTGCTGTAAAGGCTAATAATGAGAGGGTGGAGAAGTTGAGGGAGTTGTATGGGTAACGGTTTGACTATGTTTAGTGCCGACAAAAAGAAACGAAATTTTTATAAACTTAAACACTTTAGAAATGAAAAAAGGAACTAATAAATTACCACAAAATGAGGCATTAAATATAAGTATTGTTATGCCCCGTTTTAAGGTTTTCACCTACTCGGTATACAAAACAGATAAAATAGGATATTGCCATTGGGCAAAGGGGCTTAATATGATTATTGAAAAAGATGGTGTAAAAATAGAGCTAAGTAGTGATGAGGTGCAAAAGATAGTAAAATCTTTGCCCCGTACAATAGGGGGCAGATACTAAATGGGGCATAACGGTGTTGGTATGTTGTCGTTGCGTAATTATAATACAAATTTTAAAAATATAGCAAATGATACAGTTTATTAAAAACCTATTTAATGGCAGTAAGCAGCAATGCAATATACCTGTTGTTAGGCGTATGTGCCTTGAGCAGGAGGAAATGAATGAATACCAATACACGGATGTAGTTATTAATGTACTGAATGTCCCTTTTATGACTTTAACGGAGAGTAAAATGGGAAACGTATGGTATCATGATGAAATTGATGCATTATTTTGTTTAACAGCAAGAGGCTTTAAGGTTATAAAAGGTAGTAAGAAAATATTGTTTGAGCGTGGACTTGGGAGGCATTACGCCTAACGGTTTGTGTATGGCAAGTAGCCCAAGCCAACGAATTAAAAACTAAATATTAATAGGCTATTTGCTATACACGTTGTTATGTGTTGTGCGGATTTAAAGCAAAAAACTTAATTAAAATGACTGATAAAGAGATTTACGAAAGATTTATGTTATGGATGGGAATGAAGCCTTCTAAAACAAAACAAGTAGAAGAAAACACAGTAATAAGATATGAGGATATTGACAACTGTGATGTTAGATTTACAAAAACTGGTTATGGTGAATTTTATGCTGGTGCTGCTATAAAGGGTGGTAAGAAAGTTGCGAGAGCTGGTTGGAACGGCAGGGATATGTATGCTGTTATAATGCCAGGGTATCCAGATGGCGTTACTGTGAATGAAGTGACACAGAAAGCGCATAATCTTCCGGAAGGAACTGTTTTGTATTACAGGCCCTATTTCCAATTGTACACAGCACAGAAGGATGTGGCGATGTGGGCACCGAGTGGATCGGATGCATTGGCAGAGGATTGGTTGATTGTTGAGTAATCAGCGATAATTATTTTCTTTTTTGTTTGTTATTAATACTACAGTCCGTTGGTTGTCATGATTGATCAACGGGCTGTTTTTTAAACCTGATAAGAATGTTAAGTAAAGTAAAACAAATTGCGATACAACCGATAGTTGAATATCTGAAAGAAAATGCTGTTGGAAAAGAAAATGAAGTTAAGAATATAGAACTTAAATGCTACATATCCGACTGGTATAATATTTCTCTTGAAGATACTGATGTAAGAAGAATAATTAATTTGATCAGATTGAATAGATTAATTAAAGGATTACTTGCGGGAAAGAAAGGTTATTACATTTCTACCAAGGTTGAAGAGGTTGACGCTTATGTAACCTCACTTAAGAAAAGAATAATGAAGCTACAGCAACTGGCAGGCTCATTTGAGAAAGGATATGACGAGATACTGAATCCAAAACAAATATCAGAAAATAAGGATGTCGATGCTGACTTCTAAGATAATTACTTTATATTTGTAGCCAATAAGTGAAACGATGTGATTATTTTTATTTTTAACCAAACAATAGTAATAGTGTATGAATAGAATGTTTAGTGTCGATGAAATAATCGATCAGAATGCATTTCGAGTATCAATCCAAAAATACGCTACCGAGTTTACCCCGCGCTCAATTGAGAAATTTGAGAATCAGGCAATGTCATGTAGTAGCATTGGCCCTGTTATATGGTGGTGTGAAATCGGAAGAGTATTCTCCGGAACAATATATATTTTCGAAAGTGTAGAGGACTATAACAAGTTCACAAAATTAAACCAGGATCTTAAATTTAAAATAAACTTTATACCATGGGCAAAAAAATTAGAATCGTAAGTATTAAACTTCTCAACGATGGAATGAGAGGCGTTGAATATGTGGCTGACAGCCCAGTATTCAAACAGAACGTTGAGATTAAAACCTCGGCAAAAGTAACATATCCATTACCGGTACCAGACGAGATCAAGAATTTGATCCAACGCATGAAACGCTACATGCTGCATCTATCAGGACATTGGATTAAGGAATACGATAAGTTCCTTAGCAAAGGTGAAATAGTTGATACAGGTGATAATGATGAAAATTATTACAAACTTGTATCACTGATGCAGAAAACTAAAGTTGAAACAATAGCTCGCGTCAATAACAAGTTTGATATAAAAGGCATCTTCATTAATGAATGGCATCTTGTAGTTAAAATCGAAGTTAAGGGAATTACAATAAATACAGGATACAGTGATTATACCAAAGTTAATAAAGGTATGAATCATATATTCGACCTTACAACAGCTTGGATTTTTGAGGATAATATCCGTAAGATGAATTCTACACAGTACATGCTGAAACTATGGGAGGGCAAAGAGGAATTGCTTGAACGCCTTAATGATCTTGATGAAGGTCAGATTGACGAGTTAATGATTAAACACCTTGAGGAAAAAGGCCATCTTGTATTGCAGGAAGATCTCGAACATAAGACTGACGAGAAAGTTCAGGATACCGGTACTACAGAAAAAACAGATGACAGTGTTGCTCCTGAACCTGAAGAAAAGGATTTAGAAAGCGACAAAAAGGTTGAGCTGTAATGATAGCCAGAACTAAAGATATTGTTTTTGAACCAATAAAGCATACTTACACCCATGTAGAAACTGGTCTCCTATTGAGATCGGTTTCTCGTGTATATAGAGAGTTCATTGAACCCTTTGATGCAGAAAAGATAAGTTGGTTTGTTGCTCAAAAAGAATTACGACTTGAGATAAGTCCTACATGGCAGAAAGGTGATCCACAACCCAGTGATCAAGCAATCTTGGAAAGACAGAAGATTGTAAAAGCTCAATGGGAAAAGAAGCGTGACGATGCTGGTGGATACGGAACTACTATTCATGACATCTGTGAAAAGATAATGCTTGGTCAGGAAGTTGATCCTGTCTATGGCAAATTAGTAGTTGCTCTTAATGGCTTATTCGGTCACTACCACAAAACATTTCCTGAGTTCATTGCATACTCTATGAAATGGGGAGTGGCTGGAACACCCGACTTGCCACTTGTAAGGCAACGCTCAGATAAATCTATTATTGATATTGATGACTTTAAGACCAATGTTGAAAAAGGAATTGTCTTTGACTCTACGAGCCTTGATAAAAAATCAGGCAAACTAAAACATTACAACCGATTCATGTTAGATCCTGTATCTCACCTTGAAGATTGTAATTATAATAACTATGCTCTTGCCGAGAGTATTTACGGTGTACTATTGGAAGATATGTTTCCAACTCATAAGATTGGGCGAATCAGTTTAACATTTGTCGAAGAGCATATATTGCCTGGTCTAAACGACTACACTATTACTACTATACCCATGCCGTACTTGAAACTTGAAGCGATCGCTATACTAAATGCGTTTAATAAAAAGTATCCATTCAAGAGTGAAAAGAAGATAAAAGTTGTCGAAACGTCGGGAACTGAAGATTTTTAGTACTTTTGCAATGTTTCACACACTAAACAGCATTTGGTTAAATGTTAAACATCGGAACCTCTACCACTCGGTAGGGGTTTTTTTTTGACACAAGAATTGGTTTATGCTTTCTTTGTTGAAAATCTCTCTCTATTATGCCCGGTATATTTACAGTCAACAATAGCCATACGGTTATTCTTTCCTCAGAAGCAGTTAAACTCTGCACAGAACTTTCCAAACTTACAGAAGAACAGGTGCTCTATATAATCTTAGCTTATGATTATTTAGATAGTCCATGGCGTAGATATCCACTTGAGGATCGGAAACGACTTTCTAAAAGAAAAATTTGGGGTGATCAGGAATTTGTCCCGGAAGAATTTGCCAACATGCAATTGGCGATCGACGAATACAAAGGATTGATTTACGATATAGATTATGAGATGCGTGATGCATTGCTCAGTAAATTAAAAACCTTAGATCATAATCTGATTATCGAAACAGATACAAGTAAGATTAATTTGATATTACGTTCTCAGGATATTTTAAAAGCCAGGCTCGATGAACTTGATATAAAAATTGATATAAAGCAGGAAGCTATAAAACTTAAATCCAGTAAGAAGCTCAGTTATATTGAAATGTTCATGCGTAATCGCGAACAGTACAATATAAAAATGGCTGAAGTAATGAGATTAAAGGAAGAAGCTGATGCTTAATCTTGACAGGACAGAGTATATCTATACTCCCATAATTAAACAGGGTGGGTTTAATCCCTCTCCTGTAGCTGGCAGAATTCCTTACTGGGCGGATTCTATATCGAATCCAAAATGTGCAGGAACTAAAGCATGGGAAGATTTCTGGCTTGAGCAAATATATTATTGTTTCAATGGATACGATACTGGTGGCATACATATACCCGGGCCATATTATCACTACCTGAATTTCAATTCGATTAAAGGATTACATGGAACGATATACCCTCACTTTCTTGACGTTCACCAATCCTTATTTACCATTCGTGAAGAGATTAAAGCAGATGACACTCTTGTAGGAGCGATCATACCAAAGGCCCGTAGAAAGGGTCTTTCTTTATTTGGTAATGCACTGGCCGCTTATGGCATGCGCTTTATTGAGGATTACCGAATGGCTGTAGCTGGTGGTCTTGAACGCTATGTAAATGGTTTCCGTGCCAAGTTATATATGTCGTACAATAACGTTCCTCCGGAACTTGCCTTGAATCACATTCGCAGAAATAGCGAAGAGATAGTTGTGGGTTATGAGGAAATGATCAACAATCAATATGAAGATGTAATTAATGCAATTGGTCTTTTCAAAACTTTACAGGACAAAGCATCAAAACTTGAAGGTGAGTTTTTCCATGATTGTATTTTTGAAGAGATGGGCGAATTTGAGAACTCAAGACCGGCATATGAGTCTATACGTCCAGCGCTTGAAATTGGTGAACAAACAAAGGGTACGTTCTGGTTCTACGGCACAGGTGGTAACATGCTTAAAGGATCAGGTCCGTTCAAACAATTCTGGCATGAGGCTGAATCATACGGATTAGTAAAATTCTTTATCAGTGGTGCTCGTTACTATTTTCCATATTATCGTGGAGCTGTAAACCAAGATGGAATAAGCGAAGCCAAGACTCCAATACTCGACGCACAATATCCAGATCTAAAACCTGAACAGCTATTAGGTTGTGAAGATGTTAAAGCTGCTACTGATTCAATCAAGACTGAACGTTTAAAGAGAGCTAAGAATCCAAACAAAAAAGCATTAGCCGAATGGAACCAAAAATATCCACTAACAGTTGAGGAAGTATTTACATCTTCAGGATTTAATAATTTCAACAGCGATCTTCTTTATAATCAGCAATACCAAAATGATTCTAAGGAACGCAGATGGACTGAGCATGTACTTGACTTTGTAAAAGATGACAAAGGAAATATTCAGTTACCACTTGAAGTAACAGCAAGACCGGCAAAGAAAACTGATAAGGAATGGGAGATTGTAGATATATACCTGCATCCTAAAAAGAATTATAAAAATCTTGACATTGGTGGTTTCGATGGTTATAACGAAGATCTAACTTTAACAAGTAAATCCCTGGGGGGAATTGTTGTTGTCAGAAGATTCGACGAATTTGAATATGCCGAAAAGGAACATAATGAAAAAACGGTTATCTGCCATTACATGAAGCGACCACCGAGAAAAGAACTTCATTGGGATATTGGATTAAAGGTTGCTGTTTATTATGGCCTGCTAAAAAATATGATGATATCTGCAGAGAGTGATCTTGTCATTGGATACTTCAAAGCAAACAACGGCAGAAAGTTTTTATCACCACGTCCTAAGTCATTCGAATCACAAGATTCAAAATTAGTTCATGACTATGGTGCAAAAATGACGACATATTCTAAGCCAAGGATGTTAGGTTTACTACAAAGTTTTGTAGAAGATTCTATAATGACATGTTTCTTTAATGTGCTTATACAAAACTTCCTTGCTTATGACTATGAGAACATCGGAACTGACTGGGATGATGTTGATGCACTCGGGCTGGCACTCATGAGAATCAGCGACATGAAACAAAAACCTGAGAAGACTGGAGATGCAGAATCATATGAAATTGAGATGGGCTTAGGTGATTTTAAACTGGTAAATGGTGAGATCGTAATGGAGGGAGAATATGATGATTCTCTTGATCAGGATTTCAGTTCTATGTTTTAACAGTTGACATATTTCTCATAATTTGTTTTTTTTGTATTAAATAAGAACAAAATAATGTCATTACCTATAGCGACAGTTGAATCTGAAAAGACCAAGGATAAGAATATGGAATACATTGATTCCATAATTCAATTCCATAAAAACAATGCAGGTGTTAGGGAAACAGTCATAAACGACCTATATGATTCCTATAATGGCATTGTTAAAAAGAAAACTAAAGTTCTACTTGAGAAGAAATTCGGAAAACAGATATCAACCCAATTCCTCGACTACAAGTTGGGGCATGCTAAAATAAAGCTCTTAAAGGGCGAGTACTTAGGTATTGAATTCTCTCCAACCGTAACATCAATAAACCCAGACATACTTGACAAAAGGATAAAGTTCGCCAACAAATTACGTGGCGCAGCTAAAATGAAAAAATTCCTCACTGCATTAAAGAAGCAACATGACGTAGATCCTATGGAGGGGCTTGACATTCCTGAACCAGATGATCCGGACATGCAAAACAAAATGTTTCCGAAGACTGCTAACGAAATTGTTATGCAGCATATCATTGACGAAAAGATTGAATCAGGATACTTAAAGCTAAAAGGCCAAAGCACTTTCATGGATATTATAATTGGAAGTGAATGTCATGCAGTTGTTGAGAGAGACGCTTATGGTGAGGATACCATAAGAATGATAGCTCCTGAAGATGCCGTATTTCAGGAACTGACTGACGATCCATTTGCTCTTGAATCTCCATTCAAAGGTGAACGTAAGTGGATGTATGTCAAAGATGTTATTACTCGGTTTCCAAAATTAACAGATCCGGAACGCAAAAGATTAAAAGAAGGTTTTGCAATGGCTTCTGGTAATCATGGAGGTGATAACAAAGGTTTCCGTTCAATCAATGGTATTCCTGCAGTTGAGGTTTATATTCTACAATGGAAGAATACGAAAGCTGAATACACTAAGGTTACTGAAGTTGATGGCAAACCCAACTATTACAGAGACATTACAAAAAAATACACTGAGGATAAGAAGTATAAGAAAGAAGTCGATCGTGATGTTAAGGCAGGTAAGTATAAAGTTGAAGTTGATTACCATGACGATCTATGGCAAGGTATAAGAATTGATCAGGATATCTATACTGAAGTTGAAAGGACTGAATCACAAATCCAAAGATTAACAAGCAGCAATAAATACCGGGCTGAATACGATTATGTTAATTTCCTTTTCGGAACAGTCAATGGTATTCGTATGAGTCTTCAGGGACTAATCTCAGGACTTTCTGAAGTGAACAATATTATCATGCATATGATGGTGCGTGAAATAAAGAAAATGAAAGGAAAAGTTTTCGTTTATGATGAAGCTGTAAAGCCTAAGCATAAGCTAATGAAAAACATTTTCTTTGACATTACTGAAAATGGTGTAATCACTATCAACTCAAGTGCTGAAGGTAACTTTAGCAATACCGATGTTCAGAATGCAGTCAAACTTATACAGGAATTAGATCTTGGTCTTTCACAGAGTTTTGATATACTTCTCAAAGTAAAGAATGATGTTGAGAATACGATGGATCGTATTACCGGCATCAATGAAAGCAGGGAAGGTCAAAGTCCAACCTCACAGACTGCTACTGGTACAATGCAGAACATTGAAGCATCAAGATCAATTACCAGAGATATATTCTACGGACATCAAATGTTTATGAATAGATTGTTCTCTAATTTAGTTGAGAAAACGAAATTGAATGCAAAGTATCTGGATTCCAATCGTGCTAAGATATTACTTGGCGACAATGGAATAAATTTCATAAAAGCATCTTCGGACTTTATGTTCGATGACTTTGATGTTAAGTTCACTGATGGTGGCAGGGAAAAGGAAATTCGTGATAAGGTAGCCAGGTTCTTTGATGTTGAGATTAACAGTGGAAATCTAAGGACTCAAGATGTTATTAAGTTTGATATGACTAAGAATCTTAATGATGGTATCAGGGTACTTCAAGCTGCATGGGGAACTATAACTCAAGTAAGACGTGAGGAACTTCAGGCACAAAGCGAACAGCAACAGCAACAAATACAAGGACAGCAACAATTAGCACAGGAAGATCGTGAAGATCGTCAAGCTCATGAGAAGGAATTGAAACAAATGGATCTTGATAGTAAAGAACGTACCAAAGGAACTGAACTTGAACAAAAGGATAAATCTGATCAGGTAAAATCTGACACAATTATAAATAAAGAATCTATATCTAATAACGATTCAAATTAAACTCTCTATCATGAAAAATGAAAATGGAAATGAAATTGATGAAAACAAAGACCTCAACGATCCTAAGAAAACTGGATATGAAGGCACAGGTGAGACCGACACGTTTGGTCAAATAGAAGTTGAAGACAATGTTGAAACTCCCGGTGAGAAGAAACCTGCCATTGACGAAGAAAAAGCCAAAGCCAAAGATCTTGAGAAAGATGACAAGGATGGCGAACAGAAGGCCAAAGATCAGGCTGCTGAATTTGAGGCTGAACAGGAAAAAACAGGTAAGGAACTTGAAGAAGAAATTGACAAAGACCTACCTGATGCTGAAAAGGATAAGGACAAAGAAAAAGACAAGGAAACTGTTGATGACAAGGACAAAGAAAAAGAGCCTGAACTGTTCGATACTGATAAGCTGGAAGAGGATCTGGAAACAGAAACCAATGTTAAGAAAACTGCTGAAACTGTCAACTGGGAAGATGTTTCTAAAACTATCAAATTACCAGATGACTTAAAGATCGTTCCTAAAGAAAATACTCTTGAGGGATTTAAAGAAGCCGTTAAAGTTTCCATTGAAGCCGCAACCAAAAAGACTGAATTCAATCTTGATGGTTTTGAAGATGATACCAAAGAAGTTATTAATTACTTTGTAAATAAAGGCAGTAAGGAAGACTTACTTAGACCATTAAAAGAAATTGATGATTACATAATAATGAAGCCAGAGGAAAAGGTAAAAGAATTCCTGATGGAGTCTGAAAAGTTATCTGAAGAAGATGCTGATGCCAAGATCAATGATATGATTGAGGCAGAAACATTTGATGCCAAGGTTAAGGATATTGACAGTAAACTACTTAACTTAAGGGAGACTACATTTAAAAGTATTATCTCTAAAAGGCAGGATGACACTACTGTTTTGGCAGAAGCCAAGAAAGAAGAAAATAAAGAAATGACCGACTATGTTGACGAAATGAAATCCTTTATGGGGGTTAAACTTCCAGACAAAGTTAAATCATATATCAAAAAAGAAATTGATGCCGGAAAGTTAGCAAAGATGAATAACAATGCAGAAGCACAGGTTCTCGCTCGCTTATTTATGCTTTACGGAACAGATATTCTCAAAAAAATCAATGAAGGAACAAAAGATGCTTCTCGTAAGGGGTATAATGATGGATTGAAAAAAGAAAAAAGTAAAATCCATAATTTGCCTCCTAAAGAAAAGGCCAAAAGCGCTATTGAACAGCAGAAGCAAAGTATTTCGACAGATCCTCTTGCATTGTTTGAGAATATGGATGACGATTCTATTGGCATAGAATAGCTGATCGCCCGGAGTTTATTATTTATTAATATTTTAAACTCAAGAAAATGGGAAAAATACAAATTACTGAGGGAACATGGAATGATGAGTGTACGACTCATTTGAACCTTACTAATGCGAATACATTAGATCCCTCGAAAGGTTACGATAAAGTGATCACTTATGGCGAGAAACGCTATCTGATGACCTTTATCACAGCAGGCGCTACCAATGGTGCGTTTACTGTACCTCGTACAACTGAAGCTTATAAAACCAGAATTCCACAAGTACCGAAAGGTGAGTTGATTGATGGTAAAGCATGGCGTTATAATATCATGGGCAGAATTCAACGTGCCGCTGAGATATTAGGAACTGCTCCTGTAGGAACACCAACAGCTGGTACAACCAGTGCAGGTGGATTCTTTGTATTGAAAATGCTTGATAATTACCTACAGCCTGACATGAATGCTGTTTTCTATAATGGAAAAATGGCTCGTGTACAAGGACAACCTCGTAAGGCTCCTGGTTATTATATTTATACTTTCCAAACCTTCCCCGGCGAAACTTTTGCATGGAGTACTTGGATTGCACCACAGCCCGGAAAGAAAACTCTATTTGGTGGTTATACCACTCATGGTGAGCGTTCATTAAGGGGTTACGGAAGAGCTCATTATCCTAACCAGTATATTAACCACATGACTATTCAACGTAAAGGTGCTGCTATCACAGGTGATGCCAACGCTGAAAGAGTTTTATGGTATATGACTACTAAGGGTGAAGAATCGAGTAAAGGTTGGATCTACTGGGTAGAACAGCAAGCTCGTGCTCAATTCCTAATGGAAGATGAATATCAAAAATGGTGGGGAAAATCTACTATGAAAGATGCCAATGGTAACTTACTTAGTACTCCTTCTATGATTGATCCTGAAACTGGAATGCCAATTACAGCCGGTGACGGTTATGTTGAGCAGGTTAAAGGTGCAAATGATGTTGAAGCTTCTGGAACTGACGGATTAGCCGAATGGGATGACTTTTCTGACTTGATCAGAGAGGTTAAGAAACATGCCAATGATACAGGTGGTCGTTTGTTTTATTTCGTGACTGGTGCCGATGGTATTGAGAACGTACATAATAAGGCTTTGGCTCATGGTATTACCAATTACAATCTTACACAGTTTGTTAAGCAGACTTCTGCAGTTGGTGGTGCTACTCCAGGTGTTGGTATGAATTTCCAAATTCTTAACATACATGGTCAAACATGTGTATTTGTTGAGAACCCAATGATGGATGATGCTGAGAAGTTCCCACGTAGATTAAGTAACGGTCGTTTGGCTATGTCAAATACTTATTACTTAGTTGATGCGTCAAGGAATGAAACTGGTCGTCCTAACGTTGAGATCAGAACTCGTGGTCGTCAAGGTGTAAACCGTAATATGGTATATTTCTACCTAAACGGAATGACCGGTGATGGTAAACCTATGACAGCTGTTGATGCTAAGGAATTCCAAATGTTAAAGGAAAATATGTTCGTGATTTACTGTACTAAATCTAATGGTATTATAAGTCCTCCTGAAACTGCCTAATAGAAATTACTAAGGGGGTACTTAACGGTATCCCCATTAGTTTACTTAAATATATATATATATAAAAAACAATAAAAATCTCTCTCTCATGGAAAATAGGTTAAAAGGTAATCAGACATTAATAACATTCGAGCAACGGGAAGAAATGCCTTTTCTCGAATACGGTGAAAATATAAAAGTAAGAGTTTGTGACTTTGAGAAGTTCAGACAGGAAATTATTAAAGATCGGAAAGAAAAAGGAATGGCAATGACCATAGAATTGAAAGCTATAAAGATCGATAAGAACAAAGAACTTAGCGATACTATATCATGGAGTAAAGACCATGCTACGGCTATCTATTACGGTATCCCATTCGGATTGCACCCTGACGGCAACGTTAAGTGGCGCAAGATTCTTCTCCAGGAATTTAACAGTTTCAACCTAATGAACCCGGACGAAGCAAAACAATGGATAACATTGATGATGCACCCGCACGTTCAAGGATCTCCTTTTCAACGCACAGACCCGTTATTCTATGTTTATGATGAGGATGTAGAAGCAGCAAAAGATGCAAGTAAAGCCATGACCGTTTCAAATGCAATTCAAAAGGCATTTAAAATGAAAGGGCCGGAAATACTTTCTTTCCACAGGTATCTTGCGCTTCCATTACCTGCAGAAGTAAATAAAAAACGCATTAAGAATGACCTGACTAAATTTGCAATGGAAAACCCAGAAGAATTCATGAATAGGTACGATGATCCAAATCGTAAACTCGGTGAAATTTTTGGCAGCGGCAAAGCCCTCGGTGTAATCATTTTCGATGCGGATAAAGGATTTACTTATAAAGGAACTTTCCTCGGACACACTGACATTGAAAGTCTACGTTTTCTCGAAGAAGACACGATTACCCTGAGCAGTCTGAAAGCTCGTATAGACGAACTGGATACTGATCAGAAGAATTTTGTAAATTAACACTCTAAATATAATGTCATGAATATAGTTGCCCTACAATATAAATCGATGTTTTTTCTCGATTCTGAGAAGAGTCCGAGATTTAAGAAGAAAGCAATTGATAAGGCTATCAATTCAGCTATTAATGATATTGTGCTTGACAGGTATGATAACATTCGAAAAAAACAAAAAGAATACGCTTTTCAGACAGCCCAGCGACTACGTGATGAATTATACAGTATTGTTAAAGAGGCACCAGCTTTAACTGTTGCCAGTGATATTATTGCTTTGACACAGATAACCGACTATTGGCTCTTGTTAGCCATGAGGGTTGATATCAGTGGCAAGGTAATTAATACCATTCCTTTGACATATGATGAGTTAAACATAGTGGAGATCGATCCATTTGTACGACCATCAATTGTATATCCTGAACGTGTATATCGCATAGAGTCATCTGAAGGTGTTAAAATTGTTTTTGGAGATACAGGATCATTAGTTTCCGGACATGCTTATTACTTGATGAAACCTGCAAAGGTTAACATTGGTACGGAAATAAGTGATACCGTTACTGAAATTTTGTCAGAAACAAAGATCATTGCTTACGTTGACAGTGCTTACGATTTATATGCAGTAGGTGGTGGAATTATTGGTTCAGGAACTCTTGCTGAAGAGGAAGAGTTTACAGTACCAGTAGATCCTGTTAAATACATCAAACTAACCTCTGGCATTGTGTTTAAAGATTATACTGACACAGATTTACCTGACATGCTACATGAAGAGATAGCTCGCAAGGCAGCAGCTATCCTGAGTGGAAATGTAGAAAACTACAATCGCGAAAAATCGCTTGAAAAGGATATCCACAATAATGATCAGTAATTGCCTTTTGAAATTACTTGATGTAGCTTTGTCATAATTATTAACTAACAATTAACAAATATCTAATACGATGGAAACTATTGTTGTAAAAAAAGGCATCATAAATGTAGCAGAAGCTGCAGGTGCAAACGTTAAAGTAGACGCCGCTGACGGCGCATTTCCGGGACAAACAATTGTCTGCTTAGATGCAGCTGTTACGCCTCCTGTTGAGATTATTTCCCCAATACCTAAAGGTGTACCCGTAAAAGGGATCAAAATGAATGCTCAGGCTGAGGTCAGGCAACATACACTTATTGGTAGAGCTCAAGAAACTATTGTAGCAAGTACACGTTATCGCATTGAGTTGTGGAACGGTAAAGAACATGAAGGTGAACGTCAAAGTCCTTTCAGGTTTGCATTTACATCAGCCGCTGTGCTTTCGGGCAATGCAGCAACTGATAGAGTAAATGTATATACCGCTTTGCAGAATAAGATCAATGCTTACGGAGGTGCTTATGCAACTGCATATATTGTATCTTCAGTAGCTTACACACTTGGTAAAACTGCCGTTCCTGTTGTGGGTGAAACCGTAACACAGGAAACTTCAGGTGCTACTGCAATTATCGCTGCTGTTGTTCAGGCAACTAACGATATTGATGGTGCTGATTCAACTGGAGTAATTTACTTATGTAACCTTTCAGGAACATGGAGTGCTGCTGCAAAAACCTTAACAGGTGGAACATCAACTGCAGTAATGACAACCAACGCAGTTTTAACAGCTGGTGAAGGATTACTGATCATTGATGACGCAGGATATTACGGTCCACGTCCTAACGGTCAAAGAAAACTTTCTGAAATTCAAGTTACACAAGGATTCACAACTGCTATTGTTGAAGGTCTTGCCTCTACAATTACAACTTTGACTGCTGATGGTGTAGCAACTGGATTGCCTGGTCTATACTCATTTGGAATTGGAACACGAATGTTGCAAGACGTTCCTACTTTCTTTCCCGGTGGTTACGGACTTGTTGATGGAGAAGCAGAAGCACAATATAATGTTGCGCCTCTTGCTGGAACTACCTATCGTTGTTTCATAATTGAAACTGACTACAATGCCTCTGATACTAACATGCGTAATGCAGCAATGAATACTCCTTACTGGTGGATTCTTTATGTTAATATTGATGCAGGATCTACAAAAGTTGACGCTTTTGAAACCGCTTTGGAAGCTGGACTGGGAATAACATTCTCATAATATTATCATTTAATTGAAACTTAAAAGGGTAAGGATTAAATTGCCTTACCCTTTTTTTATAAATATAAATAATTAAAAGACAAAGCGATGAACAGAAATCCCAAATTTGGCTCAAACATATTACAATCGTTTGTAACCTTTATGAACGACACTGGCAATATACGCTTCGGTGTTGAAGGAACAAAGCTGTTTTATGAGGCTGGCGAAACAAAGGTTTACATTACGAATGATGACGGTAATGTAACTGCTTCAGGAATAGCAGACCTTTCAGTAAGCACAGCAAAACTTGTTGATCTTGCAGTAACAGCTGCAAAATTAGGCACTGATGCTGTCACAACATCAAAAATACTTAACGCAAACGTTACTGCAGAAAAATTAGCTGCATCACTTGATCTATCAGGTAAAACACTTAGTAACCTTGCAATAGAATCCGGAACCCCAGTTAATGCTGTCGCATCTGTAGGAACACTTACAGTATCTGGTGATATGCTTGAAGATGAAGAAATAGTAATCAATGGCAGAACATATACAGCATCTTCCGATGCAAGTTTCTCTGGTGATGTAAGAATTGACATTTCTGCAGGAGCAACCGCCGCAACAGGCACGATAACATTTGCAGGTACTGTAGATGATGGAGAAGATGTAACAATTAATGGTAGAGTATATGAATTTGATACCGATGCATCCATATCAGGTGATGTAGCAGTGGACATATCAGCTGGAACTAAAGTTCAGGCTACCGGAACACTTACAATTGCCTCAACTGTCATTGACGGTGAAACTGTAACAATAGGTGACGAAACCTATGAATTTAACAGCGTTGGCGGTTATGGTGATGGAAATATAGAAGTTGATATATCTGGTAGTACAAAAACACAAGCCGTTGGAACACTTACATTAACAGGTGTATTTGTTGAAGGAGAATTCTTCAGAATAGGTAATGAAGTTTATGAGATAGATGCTAATGGGTCTGTTAGTGGTGGAAACATCGCTGTTGATGTATCAGCATTTATGACAGCTTCTCAGGGTACTCTTACTCTCGGTGGTGCAATACCATCAAATAATGAAGCCATTACTGTAGGATCACAAACATATACATGGAAAACAACCCTCACTGGTGCTGCTGACGAAATAAAAATAGGATCAACTGTAGATGACTGTATTGACAATTTCACTTATGCTATAAATGCAGGAATTGGAGAAGGCACATTATACGGAACTGGAACGACTGCAAATGCATTAGTAACTGCAGCGAAAACTGGTGGAACTACATCGGTACTTACTTCAATAATTTGGGGTACTGTAGGAGATGCAACTGCAACTACTGAAACAATGGTAGATGGTGCAAATATATTTGATGCCGGAACTCTTGGAACTACAACTGCAGGTGTTGATTGTACTGCTGCAAATGCTGACGGAGTAATGATAACTGCTTTCACAAATGGTACAGCTCTTGCAATCACAGCCTCTCAAGGTGGTGGTACAACTGTAGTATTTACTGCAACTGCTGCAGGTGTACTTGATGGTTCTCCTGGTAATGCAATAATATCTGACGGAACTATGGCAAATGGTTCATTTGGTACTGCATATCTAATAGGCGGAACTGATGCAACTGCAAACGAAGCAAGTGCAGCTTTACATTCATCTTTCACAGCAAACTCAGCATTGGATATAACATCTACTGACGGAACAGGTTCTGTTGATTTTGATGCCGATGCCGCAGGTGCTTTAGATGGATCGCTTGGTAACGCTGTTGCAACTACTGAAGTAATGGCAAACGGTTCTTTTGCTCAAGTAACATTAACAGGAGCTTCAGATGCTACGGCTAATGAGGCCGCTACAGCTTTAACTTCTGCAATTGTAGGAGATGGATCAAAAGAAGTTAATGGAGCAGATGGAACAGGGAATGTAGTTGTAACTGCAATAGAAGAAGGTACTGGTCCGAACTCATGGACTACTACAGAAACATGTGCCAATGGATCATGGGGTGCAGGTACATTAGGAAGTGGGTCTGATATTGGAGCAGCTGATGCCGTAACTGCAATAGCTTTAGCAATAACAAACGATGGAAGCGCTGAGGTTACAGCCGTTGATGGAGCTGCCGATACTGTTGTTATGACAGCAAAAATAAAGGGCACTTCTGGTGATGCTATAACCACTACAACTGATATGAGTAATGGAGCATTTGGTCAAGGTACTTTAGGAGATACTGTAGCAGGTGTTGACGGAACTGTTGGAACTGTAAGGAAAGTATTAGCCGATGCTACAAGTTTGTTTTATGCAACTGCTGCAAATACCATAGCTGATGCAAATTGGAAAAAAATAGACTGGACAAGTTTATAATCTACTGATATGAAAATTGATAAAATTGTATATGACTTAAAGCATTTATTAAACGCCTTGACGGATGATACTCGTGTAAATGATGCTCACCTGATCTTCAAGATCAATAACTACTGGGCATTATTTTTAAAAGCCGATTATCAAGAGACTGGTAATATTTCTAAGAAGTATTATCAAAGGATTCCGTTAATTGATGTTCATGGTGTTTCAAGTGCTGATGATCCGAACGTATTAGGGGGCACCATTCGTTTTGGTAAATTTACAATGCCATCAATACTTGACCTTGGTGATGAAGAGCCCCCAGTTGATATATACACAGCGCAACGTCAGGAACGTTTGTATTTCATTGAAAGAGATCTTCTATTCGAATTGATCCGGAATAAAGATGAACGACTGGATGTATTCAAGTATTATTTCTATGAAGAGAATACTGCATATACATATCCTGTAGTTGATAGAGTATCATTCCTTGGACTCATACAGAATCCTTTAGAAGCATCATTGTTTTACACTACACCTGAACCTTTGTATAATCTCGCAAATGGTATTCAGTATATCGTTACTCAGGGAAGTGTTAAATGTGATACCGGTAGTAAGGAAAACATCTATTTAAAAGGCTACACGCTTAATGCTAATACGTCATACACATATTCTGGTGACGGAGTGCTTTATAGGACTAATCAAGTTATTGATGTTACAAACGATATGGAATATCCAATATCCCCTGATATGGCAGAACGCATTATTCTGGAAATACTTACTAAAGATTTCATGCTTGAGAAACAAACCATAGCAGATATCTTTAATGATTCGAAAGATCAGTTTCAAGCAATAAGAAGTGGTGGATGATAGGAAAAAAAGAAATAATCGACAATATTGAAAATTATCAGAACAATAAAATAACGAAAGTAATTAAGCATAGGGAAGAAAAAAAAGTATTTTCAACTGTAATCTATCTCTATATAAAGTATATGTTAGAAGCTCTGTTAAATGGACACCGTTGGCGAATACATAGATTTGGAACGTTTGAAATAATAAAAGAGAATATTGAGGGTGATAAATTGAAATTCACGCCTAAATTTTATAAGGACAATGAAGTAAGAAGAAACACAAGAGTTATGAATCCAAAAACCATAGGTCTTGTGTTTTCTTTAAAATTGGAAAGTGAATTTCTCGACAATAATAAATGCAGGTTTAAATCTGCAGACTGCTTTAGAAAAGCGATGAATAGAAAGTTGGTAGAAACAGGAAAAATAACAGTATAATGGCAATAAATAAATTAGTATCAATCGGAAACGCATTCAGTTTATTAGGTGAAGAAACTTCAGCTGATGTATTGAGAATGAAGCCTACGCTCGTGCGTTGGGGCAAATATGCTGAAAATAGGATAGGTAGCCTGTATTCATACGAAACTAATTACTATCTTCTTGATGTAGTTAATATGAAGGCCACATTACCATTAGCAGCTCACAGGTTAGACGATATGATCATTGGTGATGTCTTAGATCAAACACCTCAGATATTCGATAGTATCCCGCCATCTTACAATGAAACGCCTGCAACCTATATGGGTGAACAGATCATATGGAAATGGTCAACACTTGACGATCAAAGCTATTACAACTGTTACAAACTAAACTGGTCAGTCCAGGATAATCAAATTGTATTCCAAAGTTCATTCACAAATACCCAGATAACTGTCAAGATGCTTACCTACAAGACAGATGTTGACGGGTTGCCATTAGTTCCGGAAAATCACATTGAGGCTATTGCTTCTTTCTTAAAGGGTAAAATAGCCATGAAGGAACAGTGGAATAAGTTTAAAAGAGGTAAGCTTTCACATATGGATCTTGCTTATATCAATACTCTCAAAACAGAGTATGTTAATCAGGCCCGACTATCTTCAGCTGAGGATGACAATTATTCAGAAAATAGAGAATTAGAAGTAAGTGATATGATATCGAATCCATTTAATGGAGCATCAAATATATACTAATGAGAACTGAAAACACATTTGAAGGTGGAATGCATGTCGATAATGATTTCTCCGAACAGCCAAAAGGCACATACCGATTTAGTAAGAATGGATATGTATTCAGTATTGGTGAAAAGAATTTCATCTGGTCTCCTGCAATTGGTAATGTTCAGGTAGAAGATTATCCCTCTAATTACAAACCTATTGGAATGTTTTCTGCTCGTGAAAAGATTATAGTATTGTCTGTTAACGAAGATGATGATTTAGGATCAATAGGTTGGCTATATCTTTTGAATGGTGTGTATTTGTTTACATATGGATATGTAAGGCCAAATTCAGAATTAAATTTCTCAACATCTAATCCAATAAGAGGATATTCATATTACGAGAATAGCGAAACTGAACGCATATACTGGTCAGATTCTGTACAAAAACCTAAGTCATTAAATATACCTGCTATTAATTTTGGAATGTCATATGTTTCTGGAAAAAAATATCTTGTATTATTTGGTCAGGTAGAACATAACGGTTTTACATACTATGCTGGTGATGCTTTTGTCTATTGGACATACACAGGATTTAGCATGGTAGGTGATACTCGTATTATAGAATACTTTGAACCAATAATACTTGATTGGAATCCAAACTTATTATTCGACAAAATAACAAGCGCGTCAGTTATAGACGGAACCCTTGATTGTGCAAGTTATGCCTTTACATATAGATTCCTTACTGAATTTGATAATGTAACCCCTTGGGCCCCTTTGTCTGAATTGTACACTATAATGTCACAGAATGGAACGACTGAAGATCCTGATGACTTTCCAGCTATAAAGAATTGGAACTTTTTACAAGGAGCTCTCGATAAATTTAGTGAACGTGGATTACGCATTACTCTTGATGGAATACCTTTTGATAAATACCAATATGTTGAATTTGCTGCATTCAAGTATAAGAATGAAGTTGTTGACACAGGTGTAATATTTTCAAAAGTAGAAATTCCAAAAGTAAGACCCACTGAGTTATTAGGTGAATATTCAAATACAATAACAGCTGACATTATACAATATACAGGAGAATATTTAACATTAGAACAATACGCAATACAATCCATAAGTCTGCTAAGTGTTAATGATCTCGACATTATTAAAGATATTCAATCGGTATCTGGTACTGAAGAAGAGGGTGACATAGGCATCGGTAACAGCATGGACAATACAAATATAACAGAACCAGTCAGAACGTGTATATACGAAATTCCAGCAGATGTTTTAAATCATACTGATTATGATAATGATAAACCACTTTCCGGAATATATGGATATGATTCTGAAGGATATGTTTCAAGTGGACAGATATTGAAAGGTCAATATTATAAAGTAAAGAAATTCGATCTGACATATGAATCTACTCCTTATATCGTTGGAGATATATTTCTTGGAACAACATCAGCTACATTCATATCAGCACCTGGTTTCCCTGCAAAAGCAAAACCTGTTATTAGGATCTGCGAATACATTGATAATACTAATACACCTATATTTAAGTATATAGAAATGGATGATGCTCCATTACCAAAGGGCACACTTGCTACTCAATTTGCAGGATACTGGGGTAAAGAAATTTATCGGGTAGGAGTATTACCAATAAGCCTTACAGGTAAATTCTTGCCTGTCAGACATGTTTTAGATTATCAAGTTCCAGATCGTTCATTAACGAATGCTACAAGTGTAGATATGTTTAATGAAGATGGTAGTTTTACTTCTGTAATTAATTTATTAACATCCGGACCACACACAAGATTATCTCCATCTTCAGATGAAGAAAAATATCAATACAATGTTAATATAGACTCACTACTTGTTTCTGTTGACTTAACTGATATAATTAATCAGATAAGTGGTTTCTGTATTGTAAGAGCTGTAAGAGATAAAGGTGTTATGTCCGAAGGCTTCATAGATCCTGTACATAAATTAAAGCATTACTATTATGATACTGCCCAATCATCATACTTAGAAAGAAACAATTTCTACAGGTGCTCACATTTTAACATAAGAAATACACCATTTATCAGGCCATTGTGGACATCAAATGTTTTTATAGAAACACTATTAAAAAAGTATTACTATACAAATCCTGAAATCCAAATGAACAAAGAAACGTTTGAGGGTGGTGATACTATGCAATTAGTAAGAAAATATGGTGGTGATATAAAGAGGGATAACTCATATATAAGACAAACAGGTGAGCCATATGATACAATTCCATTTGGTGAAATAACTGCAACAAATAAAGAATTCTATACAAGATGTTTTAAGGCTTATAATGAACTGGTTTTAACTGAAAATAATACAGAAAGCGTCGACCTGAAAACATTGGATATTATAGATTCTGCAAAAGAAGATTTTGATGTTGCTACCGAAGAGGATAACTTTTTCAACTATGCACCGGGAGATAATGTAAGACAAATTGGAGCTGGCAGTCTTCCGTTACTAATATGGCAAGATCCTGCATGTAAATCGGCACTTATAGAAATAGATTACAATAGGCAATGGTTTGTTGGATTTGAATCAGATGGCACCGACAAATTACCAGAAACAGTTTATGTAACCGAACATAAAAGAGGATCATCCGTTTATACTACTAATGACAATTTAGGAACAACTGAATATATTTTTACAGGACACTATCAAAAAGTTGATGCGGCTTTCAAAGCAGCTATCAAATATGGAGAGAATTATATTGCTAAGGATATTCAAATCTTTGGTGGTGATACTCATGTAAATTTATTTGGAATAGCACGCGTTATACCAGATGGAATGCATGTAAAAGTTGGTGATGAATTAGATGTTACCGTTAAATCATTTGGTGACTATGTTATAGTTCCATTACAATCAAGATACAATTCCTCTTCTGTTATAGGAAGAAATGGAGCTCTTGATAACATAGGTGTTAAAGATGGTACGTCAATATGTGCAAATAAATTCAAACCATTTGAAACAGTAGGTAACACTGTTCCAAGATATTTCTCCTTAGAGCCTAACTACTTTGAAAGTAATGAATATACAGAAAAGGGATTTATTGATGATAACAAAATAAAATTTCCCGGATTAGCTCCATTTGCATCCACTAATAATATCTACTTGAATAGAATACGTCATTCAAGTAAAAAACAGGTTGGATTTGCAATAGATGAATTCTTAGACTTTCCAGCTTTAAATAAAATAGATATTCCCGGAGATAATGGATTAATAACCAATATTAGGGCAAAAGGATCAAGGTTATTTGTATGGCAGGAAAGTGCAATAGGTTACATTCCTGTTGGAGAAAGAGCTTTAACTTCTGGTGGATTAGAAGCCACTATTCAACTTGGTACCGGTGATCAGTTCTTACGGTATGATATCATAAATGAAACATATGGTAATCAAGATAAATTAAGCTTGATTGAAACAGATGCTAACTGGTTCTGGTTCGACTTCTATAGGAAAACATTGCTAATGATGGAATTTAATGGACAATGGAAACCTGAGTCAGTTTTAAAAGGTATGGATTCTTATTTTCAGAATACATTACCTAATCGTGACAATATGGTTATCAGATCAGGATATGACCCAAAAGCAAAAGTGGTTCTGTTCTCATTCATTGATTTAATAGGATCTGCTACAAAAACCATATCGATCAATACTAAGAATGGTAAATTCAATGGTGAGCATGAATTTGTTGCAGACTTGTATAGCAATACACTTAATGAACTATTTTCTGTAAAGAATGATTATGAACTTATCTACTTACATAATCAGGATACAGGTCTCATATACGGTAAATCTTATCAATGTCAGATAAGTTTTATTGTAAATCATCAAAACGATGAAATGAAAAAATTTATGTCTGCAATCTTCAGGGGTGGAAGAACGTTCTTTGATACTGTTAAGTATGAAACCATGTACGACTTTGATTCAGGTGTATTCCTAAATATTGTTGAAGAAGCTGGAAATACTACAAATTACGAATTTGTTATTGACGAATGGAGAGCCGGCATACCAGAGGGTGATTATGGCAGAATGGATGGTCGATATATGTTAGTGACCTTGACAGTCGGCAGTACTGATAGTAAACTTAGGTTAAGAAAAATGATAACTGAATACTTAAAACAACATTAAAGATGGCAGCAGCAATAGCATTAGGAGTACTCCAAGCAGGTATGAGTCTTTATCAGATGTACAAAGCATCTAAAGAAAAAGCTCCTCTCGAACAGGTAAATGATCCTGCCGATGATAGAACTGCAGCGAAATACGAAAGTATATTCCGTAAACTTTCCGAAGAGCAATCGTCGAAAATACAACGATTAACAAATAGATCTATCCAATCTAATACAGCTAATCAAATAGCTACTACTAATAAAATATTCCGTGATCCGTCAACAAGATTTAGGGCGAGTGTAATGGCATCATTACAGGCAAATGAAGCGAATATAAAGTCTGGTATAACATCAGATAGAACTAAGCTTGCGTATTTGGAAAAAGCAGCAAGCATGGGCATAAATCAACGCACTTATAATAGGCGCGTATGGAGTGACATGGCTGTTCAGAAGAGTCGTGAACAGGGCTTGTATAATGAACGTCAAGCTGCATCAGGTGAATTGTTAGGTGCAGGTATCCATAATGTAATGGGATCATTAGACCCTTCAATGCAAACCCCTGAAGGATACAAAATGTCGATAGAGGCTTATCGTCAAGCGAAAAAAGCTGGTGGTGATGACTTCCCGGACTATAAAGAATGGAAATATAAAAACTTTGGATAATAATATAAGATATGGCTTTTTTAGATTTTGGCTTCGGAAGAGGCGCAGCACATAAAGTTGATTTCAATGCCCGCTATAACAGGGAAAGACAGACTTATCAGGATCAGTTATCTGAAAAGCGTTATAAAGATGAACAGCAACATAGAGAAGAACGCGAAAAGTTAAATGATGATCTTAAGCAAGAACAGATAAATTGGGATCGCAATTGGCAAATAAAACAAGATGCCAGAGATCAGGCTGAAACATATGTTCCCCCACAATATGCTACATTATACCAGGCAAAGAGAGCTGAATATTCAGACCCCTTACTTACTGAAATAGGCGATCTTGAAACGTCACCAGACTTACATACAAGTCCTGAAAAGATAAAACGACTAAATGAGCTACAAAGAAAAGTCATAAGTATGCCCGGTGAAGAAGGATACCGTAGTGCTGTTGATGACTATGACCAAATGGTAAAAGATCATGATAGCGGTAAAATAGATGATGATGAATTCGAAAAAGAAGTTGCTGAATGGGAAAAGTACAACAATCAGACTGGGGAGATAACAGAACATTACTCATATATTCCAAAACCTGAATTCGTTGTTACCAATCAAATAAACTCTTACTTGGAAGGTAATCAAGCTACTGTAACTTATGATGATGATGGAAGAGGTTATTATTCATTCGACCCTGCTACGTTAAGCACAATGTCAAAGAACTTCTACAATACTAATCAGAAGGATGTGGATACTCAATTTGCAGGCTTAGGAGCTCCGGGAATGAAGGAATATAATAATGATCCTGAAGCATGGATACGTTCACTAATGAAAGCAAACTTAGGTGTAGGTAAACAAACTAAACCTAATAAAGTTCCTGCCGTTAAAGATCCTTATTTTACAAAAAATACAACTGATCCAAATTCACCTTTTATGAAAAACATCGTTCATAACAAAGGTGGTCATGATCCCGGTATTAGAAACTTCATTCCAGTAACTATTGACGGTAACATAAGAAAATTACAAAATGCTCAGAAAGTACGCTTTGGTGCAGATGTTGACGGAACTATGAATACTACAGGAAGTTTGAATTTACCTGAAGGAATGAATGTATTCATAACAAATCATGGATACACAAATATGGGAGAATGGCAAACTTTTAAAGATGGTCATAAATATGCAAAAGTTCAGATGTACATTAAAGCATCTGATGTCAAATCTCAAACTGAGCTTAAAGAAAATCCCACTTATTTGCTATTACCTAATACATGGTATAATGATGAAGATATTAATGCTGTCAAAGATGAAATGTCAAAAAATGGAATACCATATAAAGAACAGAAAAGTGGTTTAACTGATGCAGATACTAAAGAAGTGGCTACTTCAATAGTAGTATTTGAAGGTTGGATACCAATGCAACTATCAGATAGTAAGAAACAAGCTGAATATAATAAATCAAGTATAGAATACGATCCTATCAATCCAACTGGTTCAACTGGTAATGCAAATGATCCTGGTAATCTTTTTCCACAATAACAATAATCAATAGCCATGGCTGACGAAAAAAAAAAGTATTCAGTTTCTGAATTCGCAGAAATAATAAGGAATAAATATACCGGTGCTTATGATGACAAGTCAGACGAAGACTTAGTGGGTGCTTGGCTCAAGAAATATCCCACATATGCCGATTCAATAAGTGACAGTAGATCTATACCTAAAGTAGAAGAATCTAAAAGGGCTCAATCGCAAAGACCATTTACAAGAGATAATGGTATTGATGAAAATGGAAAAACAAGTGAGTCAAGTCATAAGATGGCCACAGAAATCTATGACGGTAAATGGTATTCATTTCCTACTATATTTCCCAAAGAAGGTAATACTGGAAGTCGTGATCCTAAAGATTGGATCGATTACAAAAAAGACCATGATGGTGCATATCAAGAAGCCAAGAAACGTGGTGAGGTATTCGGCTTTGGTGATGATAAAGAAAAGGCTCTTAAGTTCGGCGAAGGTTCTTGGAAACCTAAAGAATCTGAAGTATCTGAGGAATCTAAAGAACCAGACAAGAAAGGCTACGAAACCATATCTATTAATGGCTCTCCAGTTGATGTTAGAAGAAATGACGACGGTGAGGTAATTGCCAAACACCCAAAAGCCCAACAATGGAAACCTATCTCAGAATGGGAAGAAAGTAATCCAGACTTTTGGAAGAAAGCTGTAAAAGCTTATACTGATAAAATAAATCAACCTGTCCAAACAATAAAAGATAAAAGAGTTTCAGACTATCAGTTTAAACGAAAAATATTAACAGATGAAATAGATCAGATAAATCTATTATTGATTAGATTACGCAAAGAAAGGCCTAAACCAATGTATGCTGATGAAAGAGGTGGAAAAAGTATTCAGAAACTTGATGACGCAATAAAAGCTCTTGAAATATATGATGAACAATACAAAGATGCTGGTAAATTAATATCATATACCGAGAAAGTACAGAAAGATTATTCTACATATGTTCCAACAGGTCAGGAAAAAGATATTATTAATACTTCTAAAGCTGCATTTAAACAAAATGAAATTCATGTAGCTGATTTATATTTAAGCTCTTCTCAGAATAAAGAATGGGTATTAAAAACAAAAGAAGAAGAATTAGATAAGCAAATAAAAGATTTAAATTCTCTAAATGTTTCTGATGAAGAAAAAGAATCTCACAAAAAGAAACTTGATGATTTAAATACAAAAAAGACTCGTACAAGTTTTGAATTAGCTAAACATTTAAAAGCTTCTAATGATGATGGTATAGAACGTATAAAAGAATTAAGAGTACAGATTGACAATGAAGAAGATCCTGATAAGATTGAAGAGCTTGAAAATGAAATAAGAATACAGCAAGGTTTAAGTGATGCATTCTTTAAAGCTAAAGGTGATGTTGATAAATATCAGAAAGAAGCTACAAAACAAGCTATCAATAATAATAGTGATGAAATTGTTTCTATGCTTGATGCTATTCCGGCAAACGCAACAGAAGAAGAAGCTCTTAATATCTATTTTCAAGCATTACTTTCTGAGCAACAAGATTTGTTAGAAGAAACAAATACAGGAACAGCTATTGGAAATTATATGTCAATTTTTGCAGATATTTTCGTACCAAGAAAAGCATATGAAAGACTAGCCGAAATAACACCAATAATACGCTCAATAGCTCCTATAGTGACTTTAAATAAACTTCCTGACAGATTAGCTGATACAGATGAAAAAGCTCTTACAGGTAATTGGATTGAAAAAGCTGTAGAGAATGTAGGTAAAGGATTTGGTGTTACAGTTAAAGAAGCTATGAAAGCTTTTCTACCAGCAACAGCAATGGGTGATGATCATACAACAACTAAGAATGAAGCAGAAGCATTGTCACAAACTATTGAAAAGCTAGGTTTAAAAGATGCTGTAAATTTAGTTCCACAAGAAGTACTTGAAGACAGAGATTCATTTGATAGATGGACTGCAGGTTGGTTAGGTGAGAAAACAGGTCCGACCATGGCTATTATGCTTCCTATGATGGTTGGTTCTATGGCATACACAAAACTTGCAAGACTATCTAAACCTCTTAGAGCTTTAGATAAAATAGCTAAAACAGGCAAAGTAACTAAAGGTGCTTTTGCTGCAACCAAAGCTACTAAATTAGGTAGGTTTGGTCAGAAGGCAGGCAAAAGTTTAGTTAGAGGTGGTGCAAAAGCAATCAAAACAGGTTTCCAATATGAAACTGGTGGTATAATATTCTCTGGTAATGAATTAATTGCTGACGAAGCTGATTTCTTATCAGGATTCTTAGGTACAGTTGGCGAAGGTGGAGTAATGGTTATTCCTATAATGCTCTCTAAAGTATTTGGAAAGAATCTTAGACCGTTTATGGAACTTGCTGCAAGATTCGCTAAGAAAGTAGCAAGACCTATCGGTGGTGGTATAGGTGAGAGTAGTGAAGAATTCTTACAATCAACATGGCAGATATATAGAGATAGCGATACTGCAAAACAATTTGAAGAGCAATGGTTACAACAATTTGGTGATCGTACAGAACGCTTTGACTTTTTTGCTCATACATTTATGATGGGTATGGCTTTCAGAGGTGCAGCACAATTTGGTGAAATGATGGCTGATGCATCTGCTAAAACATATTTCGGACTATCCAAAGAAGAGAAAAAACAAGCTGATGAATTCGTAAAGAAATATATTCAGGACTATGAAAAACAGCAGCGTAAAGAATTTATAGGATATACTGCAGAATTTGATGATGATAACTTATCAATACTTCATGAAGATGCTAAGGCATGGGTTGAGGATGCTAAAAAAGGTAAGAATAAATCAGAAATAAAAGAAGCTGAGGAAGCCCTAAAAGGTTATGAAGCTGAACTGAAACGCAGAAAAATAAGAGATGAACATTCTCAGGTAAAAGCCAATATAGAATTTCTTGAAGCTACAAAGGCACAGCAACTACAAAATAAAAGTGTACTTAAATTAAAGACCAAAGCCGAGCGTAAGAAAGCAGCACTGATAGATCTTGCAATTAAGAATATTGATGAACAGCTCGTCGATCTGAATGAGAAGATGGATAAGGCCAGAATCGAAGAGGCAAAGGCTACATTACCTGTTGTCGAATTTGAAAAGGTTAATCTTCAGAAGAAAATTAGTGAGCTTACTCCTGAAGAGATTGAAGATTACGAAAGTGCTAAAGAATACTATGAGTTTTCAAAAGTAATAGACAATCCTGAAATTCTTGAAAAAGCTAAAAAGGAACTGATTGCTACTAAGAAACAGAAGCTTATTAATCATGTCTATTCTCTTGAGTTAAGGGATAAGGAAAGTAATAAAATTATTGAAGATGATGTTGCTAAACAGGAAGAAGTTAAAGCTCAAAAAGTCATTTCAGATAATCATCGCGAGCAGTCACTTGTAGAGGAACACATTCACAATTTAGAAAACAAACTTGAAGAACAAAATAGATTACCAAACCCAAGCGAAAGCATTGTTAAGAAACTTGAGGGAGAAATATCTGATTCAAAGACAGAACTTGAATTACTTTCTGAACAGGAAAAAGAACTTACTAAGAAACAGGAAAAAGTCACCCCAAAGAAAAAGGTAACTATTCCTGAAAAGGAAACACTTAAAGCTGAAATTTCTATCAATGTACTTGAGGCTGACGAAGCCATTGACAATGGTGAGAAATTAAGTCAAAAACAAATTGACCAGGCTTATAACGATGCCTTTGATGAAATTGATAGGCTCGATAAGGAAAAGGGTAATGAGGCCCAGATAGCAGAACTATATACATTCATTGATAAATTAGAAAAATATGGCACAGAAAACAAAGTCCAACCAAAAGAAACGCCTACCCTTGAGAGTGAGGTTAAAACTAAGGAAACTACCGAAGGAAAAACAGTTTCAACTGCTCGCGAAACATGGAAATCAAAGAAATCCCAGCGAATAAAAGATGAACATCTAAAGTTTAGCGACTTTGATGGTGGTTATGTTATTTCTGAAGGGAAATTAGGAAATGTAAACAAGGATAACAAAGGTAACTATACCGTTAATTTCAATGATGGAAGTAAACAGGCTGTAGCAAAAGGTGAAAGATTAGTATCTAAGAAAATGTATCCTGTAAGGGGTGAAATACATATCCATGATAATGACATGGTTTCTTTTGGAGATTCACCTTTTAAATGGAAATTAACCGGCATTGGTAAAGGTACTATTCCTGAATCAATGAAACTCAAAAATGATACTGAGGAAATCGAGGTAACAGATCCTGCATTAGTAGAACCAATCGTCAGAAATAAACTTGAAACAGAGGTTGTAGAAAATGGTAATGTTGAGCAACTTGAACTTGAACTTGATTTTGAATTAAAAAAAGAGGAAGAGAAAAAAGAGAAAAAGGAAAAACCTCAAGTTGAGATTAAATCCAAGAAACCTGAAGATGTAAAAGAATCTACTGATAAGTCAGGTTATGTTTCCATAATGCCAAAGGCTCATAAAGAAGTTACCAGAACCACAGGTGGTGGTGGAGCATCAGCTGCTGTAACAAGTAATTTAATATCTGAGAAGCCACAGGTTGGTGATGTTCTTGAGATTAGAATAGCAGACAATCCATCTGGTGTAAAACAATTCATTACCGGTAAAGTATATAAGCACTTCATCAATATATTTAAGAACGGCAAACAAGTCGGTGGCATTAAATATGAATCAAAAGAAGAAGCTGCATACCTTAAGGCTATAAGTGAAGGAAAACAGCCCAAGGCACTCATAACATCAGTTAATGATAAAAGTCTCTCATTTGAGCTTGTTGTACCCAAGACTGGGGCAAAACCTACTGCTACTGAAGATGTGTTTGAAAGTTTCAAGTCGAAGAAGCCAAAAGAAAGCGCACAGGATCTCATTGACGATGTTTTTATTAAGATTGACGAAATTAATAAAGACAGAAAAGCCAATCCTAATCCTAAAGAATTTGAACTATTCAACAGTACTTCAGGTACTCTTAAATACTTATGGAATCTTGTTAAAAATAATGGGTCTACAACCTATAAAGGTCGTGGTGCACAGAACTTACTAAATACTCTTGAAAAATCTAAAGACCCGGTTATTGCCGAGATAGTAAGATTATTAAAGCCAAATTTAGGTCGATTAGAAAATATAATATTTAATGGTCAGGCTCTTGGATCGAAGGCAAATAGTCAGAGAATCCAAATAGGAAAGTTAGATTCAAACAACCAATTCAATGCTGTTTTTATACATGAGCTATTTCATTCTGCTGTAGGATATAAAATAGAACAGCTTTCTAAAGGTGTAGGAACGGCTCAGGAGCTTGCAAATTACGAACAGTTAAAGGAACTGTTTGAATTCACTAAAGAAAAAGCAATAGAAGAAGGTCAAGACTTTTACGCACTAAAAGATGTTCATGAATTTATAAGTGAATTATTCACGAATAAGGAATTCTTTAACTGGGCCAATAATACCCAGTACAATAATAAATCTGTCATTGATCAGGTTATAGACCTGCTTGCAAAACTATTCGGTTTAAAGTCCGGAAGTATTGCCCATAATGGTTTTGAGTTGGCATTTAAAATTGCTGATACCAAAACAGATTATCAAAGCAGTTCAGTATTAGCAAACGAAGCAGCTGCAGATAAAATACTTCAGGACAAAGTAAGGTTTGTCGTAGAAAATGAAGAGTTCTACATTAACAACTTTGCTGAATTACTACATGGCTTATATCATAGTGATAAATATGACGTTCCTCCATCGCCTACATCATTGATCATTGATTTGAAAGAGGTGTTATATGCACATGAGAAATATGGTGAAGCAATTAGATTATCACATATTGTTGATGCGAATCGTCAGCAATTAATCAAGATAGCCAAGCTTTTCAAAGATGATAAAGAATTCCTTGAATATGAAAGCGAAATAGAGCAAACATTCCAAAGCAGTTCAGCACAGCGAATGAGTTCACAGCGTAAAGCTTTTCTACCATTGTTTGATCAGATGAAAGAAGAGGGCGTTTCCTCTCCTGAAAGAAAGATTTACAACATATCTCATTTGCCTGGTGCAGAAAAAGCATTTAAGAATGAAAAAACATTAAAAGCTTTCTTAAAAAGACTTGCAAAAGATGAGCCAGTTCTTGCCGGCATACTCAATGATGAAAATCTAATTAGTAAGAATAATTTACTAAGTTTGTTCAACTTTTCATCTAACACATGGTTAATACCAAGTATATCAATAAAGAGGAATAAAAAAGGTGTTCCAAGAATAATTAACATAAGTCAAAAAGAGAGTGTTACCGAGAGTATTAACACCATTAAAAAGACAATAAATAACTTTACATATGAAGACTCGAAAACCACAGCCGCTGCCATCAACAAAATGTACAACGACTATTTCCAAGGGCCAGATTCAAAAGCCTCCAAAATTCGCAATGATACACCTGAGAAACAACAAAGAGCTAAACTCGACAGTCTCTATAACGAATTCCTAACGAAATTAACAGGTTTAGACTGGTCAGGTTATCTGAACAGTCCAAGTACTGAAGAAGAATACGCAAGCGGTAAAATCGACAAACCGAATATCATTAAGTACATGAAAATCGGTGCCAACAGATTTGTTGGTTTTGCAGACTCCAAGAAAAAAGCGAGAGACTATTTCATCACTACCCCTAAGAATGTACAGTCTGAATCCAATGTTGTTAAGTTAGTCAATACAGCAAAAGGAACAGATAATATCTCATTCAGATTTAGGAGTGTAGATAATACTATGGAAAGCAGTCTTGAACAGTCTTCCAACTTTTTACGTTCACTTCATTCTGCAGGTAATAGCATTGATCATGCTGAATATAAAAACAATGGTGTAACTCAACATCTTGCTAAAAATCCTCTTAAT